>Ga0136558_1000741_pt1 | contig 17541 bp, 15 predicted proteins | sample AntRauTorckE6833_FD_101391 | JGI IMG/M metagenome (GOLD analysis project Ga0136558, IMG submission 101391) | Saline lake microbial communities from Rauer Islands, Antarctica - Metagenome Torckler E6 #833 | ecosystem: Environmental > Aquatic > Non-marine Saline and Alkaline > Saline | place...
GATGTTGAGAATCCAACAGACATTAAACAACTTAGACATATTGAAGACATTCAAACCTTTGATGTCATTCCTTTCAATAATGTCCTGATGATAACCGGTAAATCGGGTATTGTGCAATACGACTACACTGATATCGAAAATGTAGTACACTTAAGTACTATTCCAGTAATGGATGATTAATGGTTTAATGCAAAGAATAGGTTCTTCGTTTTCAGTAAAACAAAAAGTACTACATGTCCCACTCTTATTTTGGTAAGTCACTAATTATTCTGATCGTTCTTTTATTTCCTTTTATTGTCTTAGCTCAGTCTGTGATGGAGGATGTCGTTTATCTTAACGACGGAAGCGTTTTACGGGGAGAGATCATTGAGATGAATGAGGGTGAATCTTTAAGGATCAAGATATCAGGAGGTAGTATTTTTTATATTTTTATGGATGAAGTAGATGATATAAAAAGAGAAGAAGTTTACCGTCCTGAGCATTTCAAACAAAAAGGGTACGTTAATTATACCGGGATAGAAAAAATGTCAGGCCAACAGGGGAGGGATGCCACCAGATACCAAATGGTGAACGGCTACCAATTTACCCCACGGTTTTCAGCAGGAATTGGAATTGCATTTGTAGATTATGATGATCCCTTGAATACAATTCCGATATTTGGTGATTTAAAATTTAAGCTTAAAAAATCAAACGTTGCACCATTTGTCTTTTTGAAAGGTGGGTATAACTTTAGCATACTTCCTGACGAAGATTATCCCATTGAAGATCATAAAGGAGGCCTGATGTTTGATGTAGGAGCAGGTCTTCAATTTGAAGTAAATGACTATGTTGGCTGGTATCTAAATGCCGGGTACAATATAGATAAGATGGAATACGAGGAAGTAGTGTGGGGCAATAGAAACTCTGTAACCTCACTTATCTATAAACGGGTACATTTCGGCATTGGTCTGGCTTTTTGATCCCTTACTTTTATTACTAATCCACCCAGTTTGCCACAAAAACATTGGTTGATCTATCGCCACCATTATTTCTGTTTGAAGAGAAAACGATCTTCTTGCCATCGGGTGAAAACATGGGAAATGAATCAAATTGGTCGTCAAAAGTGATCTGCTCCAATCCGGTTCCATCTATATTGATCATGAAAATATTGAACGGGAATCCGCGTTGAGATTGGTGGTTCGATGAAAATACGATCTTTTCTCCGGAAGGATGGAAGTAAGGAGCCCAGTTGGCATTCCCTAGATCGGTGATCTGTTGAAGTTCGCTTCCATCCACATTCACCACAAAAAGCTCCATGTTGGTTGGTTCAACAAGTCCCTCATCAAGCAGTGATGTATATTTGTCGATTTCCTCTTCGGTTTCGGGACGGGAAGCCCGGAAGATCAGCTGATTGCCATCAGGGGAGAAAAAGGCTCCGCCATCATAACCAAGTTCATCCGTGATCTGAATGACATTGGAACCGTCAGTATCCATAATATAAAGTTCAAGATCACCGCTTCGGTCGGATGTAAAAACAATTTTATCACCTTTAGGAGAAACAGTGGGTTCCGCATCATAGCCAGATTCGTCAGTCAGTTTGGCAATGATATTACCTTCCATATCGGCTTTGTAGATATCATATGTATCATAGATCGGCCAGACATATGCTCCGCCTTGGCCTCGTTCAGGAGAAGTTGGGCATTCCATACCTGCTTCATGAGTGGAAGAATAAATAAAAGTGGAATCACCGGGAAGGAAATAGGCACAAGTTGTACGTCCGTTACCTGTGCTTATCATTGGTGGCTCAAAGCCCGGCTCTTTTTCTGAAATATCCATAGTGAATATCTGATCACATCCTACACCCCATTCCGAATTATTGGATTGGAAGATCAATTCCTCACTGTCATAACTCCAATAAGCCTCTGCATTATCACCGCCAAAAGTTAATTGACGTACGTTCTGAAGATGAACTTCCTGTTCGTATTTCAAAGTGTCAGCTTCAGGATTGTAGGTATTCTGGTGAGTTTTGGAATCGCAAGATATCAGTATAAGGAAGAATAGCGGAATAGCCAGATATTTCATGAAAAGTTTATAGGTCGTTGGATTAAAATTAACGGCTTGAAGGTACGGAAAAATGAAAAGAGAGGGCACAGAAATTATTGTCCAGATTAGCTACACTGGAATTGTCACTCAAAAAAAGGGAATGCAGAACATTCCCCTTATTGAATTAAAAAAATGGTGTCTTAAAGATCGATCTTAATTCCACCTAATACATATCGTGGTAATCCTGGTCTTAGTCCTGCAGGGCGGTTTGCAACTACATAGGTTTCGTTGGTAAGGTTCTTAATATCTACAAATACTTTTGCAAATGAACTTAGCTGATATCCAATATTAAGGTCGGTAATCAGGTGTGTATCTGTGCTTTTATTGTCCTGTATAGGATCCTGTCCTGCGATTGTTCGCATCCGTGAAGATCCGTAAACAGAAATATTTGTTTCGAATTTGTCATAATTTAATCCTAGAGAGGCGTTAACCTGATGCTTTGGAAGGTAAGGCAACTCATCTCCTTCGGTAACATCACCCCAAGGACCAAAACTACTATTGAAAGAGTTCTGAAATTTAGCTTGGGTGAATGTGTAATTAAATTCAACAGGCAGCTTAAACATCGAGCTACTTTTGGCAAACAAATAGCGACCGGAAAGCTCAAGTCCAACGGTATTAACTTCACCTGCGTTAAACTGCTGGGTACTTCCGGTTCCGCCGCCGGCAGCAAGGTCTGAGCCCAAGAGGTTGCTGTAATCGTTGAAAAATCCAACTGCTTCTATATATGCGCGCTCATTATTAGCACGAGTACCGATCTCATAATTGATGCTTTTTTCAGGTTCTGTATTTGAATCAGATCCGGCGCCGGGAGGTGAAAATCCTTTATGAACCCCTCCGAATACATTTACATTGTCAGAGATATCATAGCTTGCTCCAATTCCCGGTACAAACACATCGAGATCTACCTCGTTGGTATTTGGGTCAGTAGCTCTGTCAGGATCCCCTCCACCCCAATTTTCACGTTTCAGACGAATGTTCTCATACCGAAGTCCGGGTGTAATCGTGAGCTTTTCATTAACCTGGATCTTATCCTGAATGAAAAGAGCCAAAGCATTAGCCGACTCAATTCGGTTACTTTCAGTTCCCGGAGTCCCAATACTTGAACGGATCATAGTTCCATTCTCGATTCGATAGCCATCAACCCATTGGAAACGATCCATTTCATCATAATGGTAGCGGATTCCAACTTCCAGTTTATTCTTCATACCAGCCAATCCAAAACTAGAGCCAATAATACTTTGGATTCCTTGTGAGTAATAAGCCCTGTTATTAGCCTTAACTGATAGGGCGTCATCACCACTGTCAATTTGGCCGGTTACAATCTGGTAAGCTGTTTGGTTTGCTTCTGGATCAGCTAACAGGTTCCCAATACTGACGCCGTCAACCCGGTCAAGCTTGTACCAGTTTCTCTTAAATTCATTACGATAAAGCGTAGTTGTGACGTCTAGTTTTTCGCTAAACTGCACAAAGTGACGGACCGAGTATTGCTGCTGATCTGTATCCATTTGATCTTCCTGAGAACCGGCATATCTGCGATTAGGGTCTGCTTCAAAATCAGCTCTTGTAAGTCCGAGGTAGGTCTCATTAGAAAGCTCTTCATGATAACCGATCTTAAACTCTGCTTTTTGAAATATATTGGCATCGGTATTAGTACGTACCATAAATTTTCCGAGGAAATCCTTTATATCGTAACCGGTGTTTTCTCCGAAATCTAAATTCTTAAAGCCATCATTTTCTTGTTGATAGGTTTCTACAAGAAAGCCAAAGTTTTTATATGTATTTCCTATGTTGGCATGGATATTACGTGTGCTTAGTTCACCAGCCACCACTTCCACATTTCCGGAAAGATCATAAGGAATAGGAATAGAGATAAGATTTATTGCACCACCTGTTGTGAAAGGTCCGTACTTAATTTGAGAGGACCCTTTACGAACTTCGATGGCACTCATTCTGCCTACAGTTGGGAAGTAATATGCCGCAGGAGATGCATAAGGTGCGGGAGCTGAAAGAATTCCATCTTCCATGATTGTGATCTTGGAACTGCGTTCAACTCCTGTACCTCGAAGTCCAATGTTAGGGCGCAGTCCAAAGCCGTCTTCCTCTTGGATATTGACACCTGTTACGCCTCTTAAAATACGATTTATGTCGGTGTATTCATGTTTCTGAAGCTTAGTGAAATTCAAATAAGTAGCAGAACCCGGAGTTTTGTCAAGCCATGCAGGAGAACCGACTACATTTATTCGTTCGTAAATAATCTTGTCATAGGTTGCTACACTGTCTTTTGATGAGCTCTGTGCAAGTAGTTGTGAACTGAAAGTCAGCATTAGAATTGTAAGAAAGGCCGTATTTTTCATTTTGGGGAATAAGGCGATTAGATGTGTTAATTTTATTTAGAACGATTCTAAGTTAAGGAGCTTTTAAAATGAAGTCAAAGCTTATGTAGAATAAATCTAAATAAAATTTCACCTGATCAATGTTGCGGAACAAACCATGGTTGAGTTCATTTAAAAGTGTACAAATGGAAAAAAAATAAAGCTAAAGAATCATGCTAAGAAACATATTCACCATTATACTTACAGCAGTAATTGTCATATTAGGGGCTTGTTCAGCGGAGACTGAGAGAAAAGCTGCTGAGGTTGATGAACAGATTGAAAGTACATTTGAATCTGCAAAAGAGGATGCAGAGCAAGCAAAGGCTGAATTCATAGCCCAGTCTCAGCAAAAAATTGAAGAATTAAACGAAGGTATTCAGAAAACAGAAAATAAATTAAGAGACGGATCAGGAGAAATTGAAGAAGAGGCAAAGGAAAAGCTCAATAATTTAAAAGAGCAACGTGATTCAATAAAAAAAGATATAAATGATCTGAAAGAAACGAGCCATGAGAATTGGAAAAATTTAAAAACTTCACTCCAAGCTGAAATTGAGTCTTTTAAAAAAAGTTATAATAACTTTATTGAAGACCTCAAGCTGGAACAATGACTTAAGGTTGACGTCTTGGTGATAACAATTCCATCGCCTGACTCAAAATATTTTTACTGATGCTGAACACACGTTCTTGTTGGTTCATAGCCAAAAATCGAAGTACCGTCCGTAATTCTGCCAGCATCAGAGGCGGATCACTTACGAGAGAATCCTCCCGAACCACTGCATCCCAATCAAAACCATGCTGAAATTTCACTCCGGCTCTTGCCATGGTCTTTAAATATACATTTGCCATTAGACCATATCCGATAGTTGTGGGGTGAAGGCCATCCAGGCTGAAAATACCGCCTTTATAGAGTTTACCTTCATCATTCAGGCGGATGAAATCGGTGGATAGAGTAACGTCTCCATCTTCGTCTACCAAATGTGCGGTACTTTCTTGTTTTTTTAAAGCATCAGCCAGTCCTTTAGGGAAATCACGGACTAACTCTCCGCCCAATCGTCTTCTTGCCATGCCGGCAACGTTCTTGGCCATAGGAACGACGTTCCAACCATATTCACCAGCTACTTTTTTGATGATAGCATTATATTCATCTATGGTAAGGTCAAGCTGAATGGCTTCATCTTTGGTGAGATGAGGATGTTTGTCGGGATGAAAATCCTCATCCCATATCCAGAACCGGGTGTAGTAATCGAAATACCCGAGACGTTTGCTGGAAAGATCCGAATTAACTCCACGCATGACGGGTGGGATGGTTACATAAGGCAGAGTGGGGACAAATACACGCTGAGCTCCTAGTTCTGAAACTTTCTCTGCCATCTTGCGATACTGCTGCTCAAAATGCTCTGGCCTGTAGATAGTGTGAGTTCGCTGCCCTGGAAAAACCTCGAGATCATCATCTTCGGTCCAGATCAGTTTAAGGTCAGTAACCGTGGCGATCATATTATTATGGCCCAGGCACACGACCAAATTCTCGATACCGCCGTCTTCCTCTAATACCTTTGCATTATCAAATTGGGTCCGTTTTTGATATTCCTTTTTTAGTGAGGGATTAAGAACTAAACGAGCAGTGGTAAACTTGGCATGTTCCGGCAGCATATTGAAAACCGTAAATTGCTCCCGATTATTTGCAATGTGATTTCGGCTATTCTCTTCATTCACGATCCAGGAATCACTAATATTGAATCCCCATATTGATTGATTGTGATAGGGTAGTGTACGATCTACGGACAGGTCCTTGTAACCACCTTCCCAATATTTTTTGATTCGCTTAAGGGTCGAAACCATATGTTTGGCCGCCGGAAGGAATTCTTTCCAGTCAATTTCATCCCCAAATTCTTCAGACAATCCCCGAACTAAAACTTCGATATTAAGCGGTATTCCGGCTTGAGCAGTAAATGAAGGCTGATCAAAATCAGGCTTGGGATCAAAGCATTTGTGCAACATAGACGGGAAATTCATATCTGTACGATACACCCCTCCATTATTAAAGCCTTGAGAAAGACTATCTCCGATCACAACCAGTTTATGTTTTGACTCTTTTTTATTCCAGAACATTATTTTTACTACTAAATCTCAAAAGCACAAAAAGATAAGTAAGTAGAGGAGGATTCAAAATGGATTGCGTAGAATTATATGAAGTTACCATTTCAAGCACTGCCGCTCTCTGATTTTGCAGAGAGAGGAGTTACTAAGTCCTCGATAAATTCCCCAACACATTCACCCAAAAAACTTCCTATTTTGTCCTCGTGAGATTCAGCTGTAATTCAATAAAAAATATGTCAGACAAAAACAGATTAGAACAATTCAGAGAAGAGCGAAAAATTCAAAATGAAAAAGTGATGGACCTGGATCATTTAGGCATCAAGCGCTTTTTTAATATGGACACTAATACCTATCGGGATGGCGCGCTTTCAACTCAAACGAAAGAGTTATTGGGGTTGGTAGCTTCTGCAGTGCTCCGATGTAACGACTGTATTGATTATCATCTTGAGCAATGCGCCAAAGCAGGTTCAACTAAAGCTGAGATCGTGGATGCACTGAATGTAGCACTCATTGTAGGAGGCAGTATTTTTATTCCACATTTACGTCATGCAGCAGAAACTTTGGAGATGCTGGAAAGCGAAGGCACACTCAAAGCCAATTAATCTGCCAGAAATTCTGATGGTTCAGGATGAAGAAACTTTATTTTCAGTTGTTTTTTTAATTTTTCAGAAGAAACTTTTTTACTGTCTGAGCCACCTTCTTCAAAAGTGGGCTTTTTCAATTCAAGTCGTTCAGCAATCGTGGTATAGATATCTGATCTGGCAGGGTGACTCTCGCTGCATACATTGAAGATCTCACCTTTGACCTTCTTCTCAATTATTTTGGCGGTTACCTGAATTACATCATCGCTGTGAACTAAGTTAACCGGTGAGTCACCATCGGCAATATTTTTTCGACCTGCCATATATTTGGCCGGGTGACGGTCTTCTCCATATAAACCACTGAGCCTTAGAATTACAGCATCTGGAGAATATTTAACTAAAGCGCCTTCAGCTGCAATAATTGCATTACTACTTTTCTCGTCAGGTTTTGCGTCTGATTCTGTGACTTCATTCTTTGTATCTTCGTACACAGACGTGGAACTAAACATGATGATCTGAACGTTTCTTTCAGCCAAGACCTGAGAAAGTTGTCCAATTATTTTTGGATAATCATTTCGATCTTCCCCGCGACCGGGTGAAATGGAGATGATCACTGTTTTTACATCAGGCAGGCGGATATCGGAAAGGGATGCAGAAGGTAATTCAAGCTTTACAGGCTTGATTTCAAGCGCATTTAACTCAGAAAAATTTGAAGAAGAGCGAGTAGTGCCATAGACAATTAACTTCTTTGAGATAAGGTGAGAACCTAATTTTTTCCCTAACCAACCGCATCCAATGATCAGTACAGGTCCATTTTTCTTGGAATTCATATTTTCTTCATATTAAATAAACTTATTGCTCGATTGTAGCAGAACATATATTAAAAAAAGGCATGGAACAATCTAAAACAGGTATTTTATTAGTTAACCTCGGTTCACCCGATAGTTATGAACCCGCTGATCTTAAAGTATATTTGAGGGAATTTTTAACCGACAAAAGAGTAATTGATCTTCCAACTCCCCTGAGGAAATTTCTTGTAGAAGCCATAATCCTGCCTTTTCGACCAAAAGAATCAGCTGAGGCTTATGAACTGATCTGGTGGGATGAAGGCTCCCCGCTTATTGTGATCACCCAACAGGTGATCGATAAACTGCAAAAGCGATTGGGGGATGAAGTTCCGGTCTCAATGGGAATGCGCTATGGAAACCCGTCTATAGAAGCTGGTTTTGATGAATTGATGGAAAAAAATCCGGACCTGAAACGAGTATTCATGATTCCGCTCTATCCCCAATATGCGATGGCTACTACCGAAACAGTCATAGAAAAGGCCAAAGAAGTTTGGCAAACCAAATATCCGCATCTGGAGATGATAACTAAGGATGCATTTTATGATGATCCTCTCTATGTAAAAGCCCTTGGAGAAAGTATCCGGCCTTATATTGAAGAGCATCATATTGATCACCTGTTGTTTTCTTACCACGGTGTTCCGGAACGACATATCAAGAAAAGAGATATAACCGGCGACCATTGTTTGAAGTGTGAGGATTGCTGTAACGTTAATTCTCCTGCACATACATTCTGCTATCGCCACCAAAATGTGAAAACAACACAAAATGCCGCAGAATATTTAGATCTTGATAGCAAAGATTTCAATTACAGTTTTGCGTTTCAGTCTAAGCTGGGGATCGATCCCTGGTTAAGTCCTGCTACCGATGCTGAATTAGTACGGTTAGCTGAAGAAGAAGGAGTTAAAAAAGTAGCGGTTTGCTGCCCTGCATTTATCTCTGATTGTATTGAAACTCTGGAAGAAATCGGTATTCGTGGTAAGGAAGATTTTGTGGAAGCAGGCGGAGAAGATCTGATTCTTATTCCCTGCGTGAACGATAGTGATCTTTGGATCGATGCATTGGAAACCTGGTGCTCAGATATGCTAAAACCGGCTGAAGCTGTTGCTTAAATTTTCGATCACAGAGAGCAAAGAACACGGAAGTAAAAAATCAGAACCTCTGTGTTCTTCAATGAACTCTATGGTTAAATTGTAGAAGATGATGATGGGCAAGGAAAACGAAATATTGGTTTTGGGCGGGGGTATTTCCGGCCTGTGCGTAGCATGGGAGCTTCATAAAGCTAAAATCCCGTTCAAACTTATCGAAAAACAAGTGGAAACAGGCGGGGTGATTTCGTCTTCTACTATAGAAGGAACTGTCCTGGATTTCGGACCGAATTCTCTGCGTGACCGCGACGGTTCCATTCGAAAATTAGCGGAGGAGTTGGGCTTATCGGATGAGATCATTCAGATCTCAGAAGCTTTTAAAACCCGCTTCATTGTTCGTGACCGAAAGTTGCAGGCTCTCACTCCATCCCTGAAAACCTTATTTACTACTAATGTGATTTCCGGTAAAGCAAAGTGGCGAATGTTAGCAGAGCCATTCATCCTCAAAGGAGAGTCTAAAGACGAAAGTGTAGGAGATTTTTTAGAAAGAAGGATCGGAAAAGAAGCTGTGGATTATCTGGTGGATCCGATATTTTCTGGAATATATGCCGGAGATATCTATCAGATCAGCAAGAAAGAGATCCTCCCTCAGCTACAAGAAAATGAGCAAAAATTTGGCTCCTTAATCATGGGAGCCTTTCGGTCAAAAAAGCAGAAATCGAATACCGAGCCTATGGTGCTTAGCTTCCGAAAAGGAGTCCAGCAACTAACGGATGCCATTACTGAAAAGATCTCGGACCACATTATACAGGAAAAAGTAGTTGCTATCACAAAAGAAGAGCACGGGTTTAAAGTAGAGACTTCGAAGCAAAGCTATCGATCTGAAAAAGTTATCTCTTGTCTTCCGGCATATGTGCTGGGATCGGTTACCAAGGGATTTGCCCATGATCTGCCGGATATACTTCAGGGTATAGATCACCCCCCCATGCTCTCTACTCAGGTTGTTTTCAATAAAGCCGATGTTCAGCTTCCACAGTCGGGGTTTGGCTTTCTAGTCCCTAGAAAAGAAAATATTCGACTGCTGGGAGCCATCTGGAAATCCAGCATTTTTCCGGAGCTTTCAAATAATGAGCAATTCCATTTCACACTTATGACCGGGGGGGCACATGACCGTAAAATCTTAACCGAAGATATTACAGAGATAGAAAAGCAGATCTTAGAAGAATTCTCAAACCTAACCGGAATTGATGCTGAACCCATTCTGGTAAAATCCCAATTATGGAGAAAAGCCATTCCTCAGTTTCATGTGGGATATGAAGCTGTACGAGAAGAAATAAAGAAGGTAGAAAAAGAAAACCCCGGATTTCATATAGGTGGAAATTACCGATGGGGAGTTTCTGTCCCTGATTGTGTGAAGGGTGCCAGTACGCTATTAAAGTAGTATTATCACTTACAATTCTGAAATATATAATTCAGCTTTAGCAGTTTCAGAATCATAAGTACCAATAAATAGACTGTATAATCCATCTCTTGGATTTTTGAAGGTGATAGCAGGATTTTTCCCATTAGCATCATCACTGAAATACCAAACACCATCAGGTCCATTTATAAGTAAAATGGTGTCGGTGTCACTTCTAACGGATATGGTCAAAGCTTCAGGTGCATTTCCTAAGGGGGTAAAATAAAAATCCAAATCCGGTTTGTTCGCTGTAAAACCCGAATGGCCATACTGTGAGAGGTCAACGGAACCACCTGCTGTAATAGATTTTACATAGGGATCTGGTGTGAATCCACTTTCTAAATTTACCTCTCCATAATGTGGGTCTTCATAAATATCGAGCTTATCAAAAGAGGCTGAACTTATAACAAAGGAATTTTCAGTAAAACTAGATGTATTGTTTTCTGAGATAAGCAATGTAGTGGGTATGAAATCTTCGGAATCATAATTACCTACCCAAATAGCGTATTTTCCAGATTCAGGATCTTCAATAGTTATTCCTGAATCGTAGCCATTTTCCTCAATATCATCGTTGAATAAGAATTTTCCAGAAGGTGCAAAAATTAATAAAACCGGATCATTTCCCACATTCTTACTTTCCACTTTAAATATCAGATCACCATTGCCGGCACTATAGGTTAGCTGGATATCGGGGGCTGAACTTATGTATCCTTCGTAACTTGAGTTCATTTCGGATAGATGAAATGATCCACCAGCAGATATTTCCTGAGAGATCGAAGAAGAGTTATTGCCAAATTCTACCGAGCCATAATGAGGGTCGCCGAGTACGTTCGGAAGAGTTTGTGCAAAGGTAAGAGTAGTTGTAAGGAAAAACAGGGTAGAGACGGTAAATATAATTACTGTCTCGAAGTATTTTGTGGTCATTAGTCTGATTTTGAAAAAGAATTTATACAAATTAGGGACAAATAAAACAGATATCTTTAATTTTGCTTTTCAAGTTACAAAATCGATATTCGGGCACATCCTCATAAATCCTGAATATGACCAAACCCAATACCACAAGAGGCCTTTTTGCATGGGCCATGTACGACTGGGCGAATTCCGCCTATTTTGTAATGATCCAAACATTCGTTTTTGCAGCCTATTTTGCTCAGTCTATTGCTGAAAATGAAACTTCAGGTACGGCTCTTTGGGGAAATATGATCGGACTGGCTGGTTTCATTATTGCTATTTCAGCTCCATTTTTAGGAGCCATTGCAGATGAAGGGGGAAGAAGAAAGCCGTGGATCGTATTTTTTACCACGCTTTGTGTGATCGGCTGTAGTATGCTTTGGTTTGCAGAACCAAGCTCAGAATTTATATGGTTTGCTTTATCAATGGCTTTTGTGGCTACGCTGGGTGCTGAACTGTCTTTTATCTTTTACAATGCCATGCTTCCGGACCTGACCAACAGCTTGACTATTGGAAAATGGTCGGGCTGGGGCTGGGCTTTGGGTTATGCGGGTGGACTTTTTTGCCTGATCATCGGTTACTTTGGATTTGTTGAAAACGGGGCCGCATGGTTTGGGCTGGATGAAGGCTCTCTTCAAAATGTGCGGATCACCTTTTTATTCACCGGGATCTGGTATGCTGTATTCAGTTTGCCGATGTTCTTAAAAACTCCTGATACCCCTTCAAAGAATAAGACTATGAAACAGGCGGTATCTGATGGGGTAAAAGAACTGAAAAATGGACTGGCAATACTGAAGGATGAACCAAACATCTGGAGGTTTTTACTGGCGCGGTTGTTTTATAATGACGGGCTTGCCACCATTTTCGCCATGGGAGGTGTTTATGCTGCCGGAACCTTTGGGTTTGACACAGGGCAGATATTTATGTTCGGTATCGCTCTCAATGTAACGGCAGGGCTGGGTGCTTTTGGGTTTGCATGGCTTGATGATATCAGTGGAAGTAAGAACACGATCATCTGGTCTTTAGTGGGGTTGGTTGTTCCTGTAACAGCTGTCCTTTTCGTAGAAGCTGAGGCATGGTTTTGGGTGTGGGGATTACTGCTTGGTATTTTTGTAGGACCGGTGCAGGCATCCAGCCGGACTTTTATGGGGAGAATTGCCCCGCAAGATAAACGAAATCAAATGTATGGGCTGTTTGCTTTATCAGGAAAAATGACCACTTTTGCAGGCCCGATCATGGTAGGATGGATCACTTTTTTTATGGGTAGTCAAAGGTGGGGAATGAGTGCAATTCTATTGCTCCTGATTGTTGGATTGGCTTTAATGTTTGGGGTAGAAGAAATTAAGGGAACAAGCCAAGAAGAAGTGCCTATAACATAGAAACAAAGAAAAAAATGTATTTACCTACTTATTTATTAAATTAACGGAGATTTTACTACTGTAATTACAACAGTAAACTATAAAAGCGGGTATTTTTTAGATCGAAATACCTTAAATCGAAATAAAAGGAGTACACACATATGAGTAGAATGGACGACGTCAACAATGTAGTAGAAGAATTACAAGTTGAAATGCAAAAATTTTATGAGAAAGGAAATAAAGCTGCCGGCACAAGGGCTCGTAAGCATTTAATGACCCTTAAGAATCTTTCTCACGAGATCCGGCAGGAAATTCAAGCGAAGAAAAATTCCATGTAATCTCTACTATTAATTTTATAAAAAAAAGCCACCTTTGTGTGGCTTTTTTTATTGCATAAGGTTTTTTAAAGAGAGTGCGAGTTTATACCTTCATTACTCAAGAAAAAAGATAGGTCTATGAATCAGGAACCAAGTACCAGAATACATAAGAATGCTATAAAAGCATGGACTGTTAATACATTATTATTTGGTCTTTTATGGTTTATTCCGGCTGCTTTTTATTTTGGAATAGCCATCTCTCATAATATTGGAAAGGGTACACCATGGTATAATGGGGTAGACTGGGTCCTGTTCTCAAGCCTGTTTTTGATCGCTTTGATCATCTATATAGCAATAGCTGCTGTTATGCCTAAGCTGAGATGGCAGCGCTGGAAGTATGATGTCTCAGATAAGGAGATCGACATGCTAAGAGGAATTATCATCAAAAAGAGAACACTTGTTCCAATAAACAGAGTGCAGCACGTAGATACGCGACAGGGACCGGTGTATAGAAAATTTAAGTTAGCCTCCGTAACTATTTCCACAGCGGCTACTACTCATGAGATACCTGCTTTGGATAATGAAACCGCCGACGAACTTCGTAATACTATATCAACCTTGGTGCGAAAAGTAGAAGGTGATGTCTGAGTTCAGAAAACAGCATCCCGTAGCCGGCGTTAGTCAGGTCATAGAAACGATAAAACAGAATTTCGTCACGTTGATCATTCTGCTTTTTATCGGTACTACAAATTCAGAAGGATACTTCCTGTATTTTTTAGCTGCGGGTTTGGGTATTTCTTTTGTTGGAGGAATATTCGGTTGGTGGTTTTTTAGGTTCCGCATTTTTGAAGATGAGCTTCAGATCCAGAAAGGGATCTTTGTCAAGAAAAAGGTCTATTTGTCCAAAGACCGGATCCAGGTCATTGATATAACAGAGGGACTGCTTCAGAGAATTTTTGGACTGGTTAAGGTTGAAGTGAAAACAGCAGGAGGGGGAACCGAAACAGCTACTATTAATGCCATAACGAGAAGAGAAGCTGAAGAACTTCGAGCCGAGCTCCGAAAAAAGAATAATGGAGAAGTGCATCCTGAGGATATTGAAAAAGAAGAGGTAGACGAAGACGAGGTTCTGTCCACTTGGAAATTATCTACAAAAGACCTGGTTTATGCAGCATTTACGTCCGGTAATTTTGGTTTGATCGCTTCGATATTGGGTGCTGTTTCGGGGCAGTTAAATGAAATGATCAACGAAGAAACTTTAGAATATATATATGAGATGATGCCCGGATACAGCGATGTAACCGTCTACATTGCATTGATCATTGCCATCATTGTGGTGTCGTGGCTGCTTTCGTTTTTAGGAGTGATCTTCAGTTACTCTGATTTTCAGCTGCAGAAAACTAAAGATGAGTTGATCATAACAAGGGGACTGATAGAAAGAAAACACGTAACTGTACCTTTCGATCGTATTCAGGCCGTGCGGTTTGTGGAGGGAATAATACGCCAACCTTTTGGCTATGGAATGATTTACGTAGAGAGTGCCGGTTTTGATCAAACTCAAAAGGGGCGATCCATCGTTTTAGCCCCATATATCGCAAAGAGTAATTTGAGTTCTTTTCTGGAGGAATTCGCTGCAGAATATACCGAACCTGAATTTGAGATCAGGCCATCTGAAAAAGCTTTGTTCCGTTATTTACGCCGCCCGAATTACTTTCTTATGCTGTTAATACCCGTACTTTGGTATCTATTGACTTACGGTTGGGTTTCATTGCTGGTGATCCCATTAGTAAGCTTTTTAGGATGGTTGAGATATAGGGACGCCGCCATTGGAATGGTGAATGATGGAATCCTGCGAATTAGATACCGTACTATTTCAAGAACAACCGCTATTATGAAGAGAAAGCGTATTCAGAATGTAGGACTTTCTGAGAACCCGTTTCAACGACGAAAAAACCTGAAGAACTTATCTATTACCGTTGCTTCCGGTTCAGGAGGTATGGAGTTTGAAGTAAAAGACTTAGATCATGAAAAAAGTCTTGAGGTATACCACTGGATTGGGAATGGGAAGAAAATTGATCCGAGTCTTGAAAATGAAGAAGATGTAGAATTCAACGATTAATCTTCTGCTTCTTCAGCATCATCTTCAAGTTCAAAAAAGATCTTGAAGCGGGTCCATTCATCCTGCTCAACTACAAGCCTTCCATTGATCCGTTTTATCAATACTTCAATGAGTGTCATTCCTAAAGAGTCACTTTTCGAAGTTTGAAAATCATCGGCCATTTTATTCCCATCACTTTCCACAAAAAGTTCCATCCCATCAGTTCCTTCCTGCAGAATAATTTTTAAAGTACCTGAGTCTTGATCTTTAAAAGCATGTTTAAATGCATTATTGATCAATTCATTCAGTATTAGACCTATAGGAATTGCTTCGTTGATATCTACTTTAAGCGGTGCAACATCAATAATTATGTCAATATCTTTCTGCGCAGAAGTATAAGCTTTTTCGATCTCCTGGGTGATCTCTGTGATATAGGTATCAAGGGGAATATCAGAAAGAGTGGTAGATTCGTATAGTTTTTGGTGAACTTTAGCGATAGATTTTATACGTGCCTGACTTGAGCTGAGCAAGTTTTGGACTTCTAAACTAACACCCTCTTTTTGCAGCTCCAGTAAACTTGAAATAATAGAGAGGTTATTTTTTACCCTATGATGTATTTCCTTAAGCAGAAGTTCTTTTTCATGGAGTGATTCCTTGATCTTTTCTTCTTGCTTCTTACGGGTTGAGATGTCTCGAACAGCCCCAACTATAGCTTCAGGGCTTCCACTTCCGTTGCGCACCAATGTGCGTACATTACTAACCCATTTCCAGTTGCCTTCAGTGTCTTTCAGTCGAAATTCAGTTCCGGCAAGAAATTCTCCTTCCTTAATTTCATCATAATTCTCTACCACTTTCCCCATCCGCTCTTTGTCATCGGGATGCATTTTTGATAGAATAAACTCTACTCCACCCTCAGCAAACTCCTTTGGATCGTATCCAAGCATGCTCTTTATGGCGGGGCTTACAAAAACGTACTTTCGGGTATTCAGATCCATTTTATATAATACGTCCTTGGAATTGTCGAGCACGTTCTTGAATTGTTCTTCACTTTCCTTGAGGGCTTGCATCCAGGTATTTGTGGTATTATAAAAGCGAATAGTGAGCCAAATTCCTATAAATATCAGAATTAATCCGAGTGATATGGTTACCCAACGGAAGACTTCATTTACCAGCCGGGCCATGTTGCTCATGGTTAGAGAAAAGTTATACTCAAGATCGGTAAGCTCGTGATCCAGGACTTCTAATTCTACCACCCAGTGGTTCTTTTGAGCAACACTTATATTATCACTGTTCTCAATTGTATAATGAATCGAATCAGCAAAAGCACTGAGTTCATCTATCTTTTTATCTGCCGCCTCCCAAATATTTATAGCCTGTTGCATGTAGCTAAAGTGACTGAAACGCCTGAACAGGGTGATCATTTCAGGGATATCAGAAGGATGATTTTTCCCAGCTATAAAGCCTTCGTAGGCAACATCATAATCGAAATCATCTTTAAGTAATTCTTCTCGCGCAATTTGGTCGCCACTGTTAATACGCAAGACACTGTTGAAGGCATTGTATTTTTCAGAATTCTCTGTCAGAATATAATTACTGAGATGAATGACAGCTTCCTTTTGCGCTTTGGCCCAATATCCTTCCCCCGCAACATATGCCCTCACCCCTGAAGAGGTATTAATGGATACGTTAACCATGACAATAAGCAGGATACCACAAAGCAGTCCAAAAGAGACTACACCTATGATCTTACGGTCAATATCAAACCAGCCCTTTCCGGTTTTTTTATACATAATCTTTTTGATTGAGGGATATAATTATATAACTGAAATCTTTTTTCCCTAAAAAACTGAAATGGTAAATTAACAATCATATACAAGATTAGAAACTATAACTTCTTGGGTGCGATGGCTTAACGCATAAGCTTCTTGTATTTGATGCGGTGGGGTTGGTCATCAGTAATACCCAGTCGTTGTTTTTTATTCTCTTCATATTCTTCAAAATTTCCTTCAAACCAATAAACCTGACTGTTTCCTTCAAATGCAAGAATGTGGGTGGCAACCCTGTCGAGGAACCATCTGTCGTGAGAAATAACGACTGCACAACCTGCAAAGTTTAGAAGAGCCTCTTCAAGAGCTCGTAAGGTATTGACATCCAGATCGTTAGTAGGCTCATCGAGGAGTAATACATTGGCACCTTCCTTCAGCATTTTAGCCAGGTGAACGCGATTTCGCTCTCCACCGGAAAGCTCTGTTACTTTCTTTTGTTGATCACTTCCGCTGAAGTTGAAACGGGC
>Ga0136558_1000742_pt1 | contig 17534 bp, 18 predicted proteins | sample AntRauTorckE6833_FD_101391 | JGI IMG/M metagenome (GOLD analysis project Ga0136558, IMG submission 101391) | Saline lake microbial communities from Rauer Islands, Antarctica - Metagenome Torckler E6 #833 | ecosystem: Environmental > Aquatic > Non-marine Saline and Alkaline > Saline | place...
CATTTACCCGATCAGTTTGAGCCTGAACAGTAGTTTCTAGAAGTGATTTGTTGAGTAAATCTTCGGCTGCATCGAGTGGAAGCATACGGAAATTTTTACGGGCGAGCAGATTATTAGAAGCTTTTTCTGCGGCCGTCCATTCGTAGTGTTGATATACAGGCATGAAGCCGATATTCGTAATTTTCTTGGTTTTAGGATTGATATTCATTTTTGCAAAGCCGCCGATACGAGCCTCGGTTTCTAGTTGTGAATTCAAAAAATTTCCAAGACTATACCAAACGTACACGTCTCTGTTGTCGGCTGCTGTTAGCTTCTTGACCGGTTGAAGTACGTGCGAGCCGTGACCCAGTAGCACATCAGCTCCCATATCAGCTAACTCTTGTGCGATTTGATCTTGGCGGGCATTTATTTCTGGCGAATATTCAGTTCCCCAACGTATACTGGCAATGACAAAGTCAGCGCTTTTCTTAGCTTCAGCAATCTGTGACTTTGCGAGCTCACTTGAATATCTATTAACCCCGTACTCATTGGGTAGAGCAATATTTGTATAATCACTGTATGCCACGAAAGCAAATTTCATTCCCTTAGTTTCAAAAATGCGAGGTTTCGCCTGCTCTTCTATCGATCGATTAGCGCCGGCTACAGCAAAAACATTTTTTCTTTCATCCCACGCAGCTACAGTTGCATCAACCAACGGCTGCCCTTTGTCGTTGGTGTGGTTGGTGCCTAAATTAACTACGTTGCAGCCGATGTTCTCAATGCCCCTAGAAAAAGCGATTGGAGCGTTGAATATCGGATAACCAGTAATGTTAAACGCTTCCCCGCCTGCTGGAGTTGCCTGGTTACAAAAATTAACATCTCCTATATCGAAATAAGGTTGCATGTCTGACATGAGTGCTGCGTAATCGTAGGTTCCATCAGGTTTCTTAGCGCTTGCATTAATAGAGTCATGTGCAATCATGTCGCCAGTTGCGAGCAAGACAATCGATTCAGACTCTTTAGGTTGGGGTTGCGATACATTTGCAGCAGGCGCAGGTGAGCCACTCGGTTCGTTGCCTGACACAGAACGATTCTGTAAATAATACGCCAAGCCGAGCCCAGCGATTGCACACACAACAAATATCACCCAAACTGTAATTATTCTTTTCATTCTTATGGTCATTGTACCTCGAATATAATTTGTAATTGACCCTATTCTTTGGGTTTAAAATCTAAACTCAAAGAGTTGATGCAATAACGATTACCTGTCGGCTGATCCTGTGCATCATTAAATAAATGACCGAGATGTCCCTCACAATTAGCGCAGACAACTTCAGTTCGCGCCATTCCTAGGCTCGTGTCGTCTACTAACTTCACTGCTTTTTGATTAGCAGGATCATTGAAACTTGGCCAACCTGAACTAGAATCAAACTTAGCTTCAGAGCTAAATAAGACCGCGTCACAATTCGCACATGTGTATGCACCATCTTCTTTATTGTGAAGGAGTTTACCGCTAAAGGGCGGCTCGGTTGCTTTATCTAGTAGCACCTTTTTTTGATCGTCACTTAGACTACGATTATGCTGATTGGCCATGTCGTTCTTTCTTTTTATCTAGTTTATCAAGTCCAAAACTTCTTATTACAAAGAAAACAACCGCTGCCACTGCAATGAGAGTAATCATCGCGTTAGCTGCTGTACCCCATGCGAACACAAGCTCTTCGCCACCACGAACCAAGCCAGTATTCCAGGTAAGTTCAGTCAAATTTGCGCCGCCTAATATAAAGCCAACAAGGGGGTTAATCAGCCCCGTCACTATGGCATCGATTGCTTCTTTGGCGGCAACTCCGACGGCCAGACCGACGGCCAGACCGACAACGCCCTGCTCTCTTACAAAATCTACAAACTGACCAACTTGTGATGTTATCTTCTCAGCCAATTTAGGTCTCCTTTTTGCCTTTTGCTTCCATAATTCTTTCGATTGCGATCACAGCTGCCGCATCCTTAATAGGAATGCTGCGTTGTGCCGCACAAGCTATGACTGCCTCCATTGCTGTTTTTATTCTTGAAGCAAGCTCACTGTGTACCCGCTCAATATCCCACGTTTCATTATGTCTGTTTTGTAACCACTCAAAATAACTAACGATCACACCACCGGCGTTGGCGATAATATCCGGCACAATCGTGACACCTTTTCTAGTCAGGCTTTCCGTGGCTGCATCATCTACAGGTCCGTTCGCTAATTCTAGTACGTATTTGGTGCGTAGTTGCGCGTAGTTGGACTCAGTAACAACACCTCCCAGAGCAGCAAACACAAGAACGTCTACTTCTTGCGAAAGAAGAGCATCGCCATCATCGGAAACTTCTACTCCCGCTGCTTCGTAATCTATAAACGCACCGCCTTGCGACTTGAAATCTGCAAGCTCTTTTGGATCGAACCCTGTTGGGTTTATGATTGTAGCGCTACTGTCAGATACTGCTACGAACTTCGCTTTTGGCAAAAACTCTTTTACGCTGGATGCGAAAAATTGCCCGACGTTACCAAACCCCTGAATAGCATACGAAACCTCTTCTTCCTGCATGCCCTTTCGGCCCAGTAATTCTGCAAGCGCAATCGCTCCGCCTCGCCCAGTTGCATCTGTGCGACCAACGGAACCACCTTTTTCTTTAGACTTGCCGGTAAAGCTGGCGTGTGTCGTGTCACCAGTAACTGCTTCAAACTCATCAACCATCCAGTCAATAACTGTTGCGTCCGTGTTCACGTCCGGCGCCGGAATATCTTTGTCTGGTCCGATAACATCAGCAAGTTGACGAACGTAGCTGCGGGACAATTCTTCAAGTTGTTCTGGGTGTAGTTCTTTTGGATTAACTTTTACTCCTCCTTTGCCGCCACCTAGCGGGAGATCAACCGCTGCTGTTTTGAGCGTCATTAGAAGCGCGAGCGCTCGAACTTCATCAAGATCAACTTCTGGATGAAAGCGAATACCGCCTTTAAACGGCCCGAGCACGTTATTGTGTTGGACTCGAAATGCTTCGTAACTTTTTCCGTTACTCAAATCGATCTTGAAAGTATGTTCCTTAGCGGGCGTGAGTAAATATGTTGTTTCCTCTTCGGATAATCCCAGGATTTTACTGGCAGTTGTAGCGAGCTTATGTGCGCTGTCGAGCATGACTCTCCTTCTGTGGAATAGTTAGGTGTTTGTACTATGCAGTCTACTACAAACAGGGGTAATTACTGCTAATTTTATTACAAAATCGTATGCGTATTGAGGAAATCCTCAGCACGATACCCAATAATTCTGCGGTGATCCGCATCAAGACGCTCTAACCGCTGGGCAGCTGATCTTGTGTTAGGATTGTGCAACAACAGACCCTTGTGCTTCTCGACAAAGCGCCAATAGAGACCATCCCATACGTCAGACCACTCTCCACGTTCATAATTACTTAATTCTAAAATGCGACTGCTCGGGGCTATGATTGAGTTTTTGAGCATGCTTTTTCCGTCAATATTCGCAATTATTCCATACGTGCTAGGCAGCACAATCCATTCGCTAGCATCTATAAACATCTGGCTAAAGAAACGATATATTTCATCGGGGTGAATCTCTGCCAGCACCATCAAGTTGTATATAATGGTTAGTCTCTCGGTTTGATGCGCGTAGGCGTGAGTTTGCACTTTTTTAACCACATCGTCATAGGGGGGGATCCCAAGCTCACCACTCAACCAGCCTGGTGCCAATTTTCGATGCTGCTTGAAGGGATTGTTCTGACGAAGTGAGGTATGCTTGGTTACGTAAAAACCGCGCATGAATTCGCGCCATCCCAAGATTTGTCGTACAAATACCTCAACGCTCTCTAGGGGTAAATCATGTTTTCTGTAATGTTCCAACACTGTATCGAGCACCTGACCTGGCTGCAGCAAGCCTATGTTGAGACTTGATGAAAGCGCACTGTGATAAAGCCACTGAGCTTGATCGTCAAGTGTTTCTTTATAGGCTGCATATTGCGGCAAGCGAGTCATTACAAAATCATGTAACCACGCTTCTGCCTCAGCATGATTTGTCGGCCATACGAAATCCGTAGAGCCGGGATTATTACTAAATCTTTCTTCGCAATATCTAATAGCGTCGCTAACATACTCATTATCACCATACACCTGAAAGGTTGGCAGCGACTGCTTGGGCGCAAGCTTGCTCGCGTGTCCTTGATGTTGCCAGGCATTTCCAACTGGCTTGTAGTCTTTGGTGATGAGTACGTTAAATCGCTCGCGTTGCCACTTATAAAAATCACCAAATACCGCATCGTGCTTTTGATGAAAATATTCCCTAGCCTCTTGGTCTTTTAAGAAAAAGTTGGGGCTTGGCAAAAACTCTAACTCTGGCGCATCATTTACTTCTCTGCGGGCTTCGAGCAGGCGCCGGGTCAAGACCTCATGAACCGGGTCAAATACCACGAGCTTTTGATATTTCTTCGTTCGATCAAAAATCTCATTAGTAATCGTCAGTCCACCCGACTCAATATAGTCAACATCAATGTCATTTGGCCACAAGACCTCCTTTACATAGCGGCGCATACTAGCCCTGTGTAAAATAATTTTTTGCTTGTGCAGCTGCGTAGGAAATTCTTGATCAACACCGAAAAACAGTGGATCTTCTATCATGATCACCGTATCAATCTGCGGCAAATCAGACAATGGAAACAATTGATGTGGGTAGAGTAACAGTGCTGTTTTCATAGTAGCTTACTGGTCATTATACCGCTTTTGGTTCTCTCGACCAGCCTCTTACTACATTTTCTCTGGGGCTGGAATGCCAAGCAATGCAAGTCCATCCCTAAGGATGCTTGCGTAGCCAGTAATGATCGTGAGACGTTGCGCCTCGCGAGGATCATCAATTACGCGACTATGTTCATAAAAACTATTAAAAGATTGTGCAAGTTCGTACAAATAAATGCATATGTGATGCGGCATCCTCTCGGCAGTCGCTTTCTCTAACACGGCCTCATATTCTCCCATTTTGCGGGCTAAACTACGCTCGCCCTCACTGAACTCCTCTAGCTCCTGAGCTGGTGCTAGTTTAGTTTTTCGCAAAATACTACGTGCTCTCGCATATGCATACTGAATATAAGGGCCAGAATTGCCATCAAGACTGACTGAATCCTGGACATCAAATACGATATCGCCGCCGATGCGACTCTTTAGGAACGTGTACTTGAGTGCGGCTAAGTACACATCGTTCTGGACTTCGGTGTTTGGGAAGGCTTTCTGAACTTGTGCTCGAGTTGCATCCATTAGGCTTTGTGCACCGAATACATTTCCTGTTCGGCTACTCATCTTCCCAGTTGTTAAACTTAAAAATCCGTGGGAAATGTGCTCTGTTTTGCTGGCGAGTTTGGGCTCCATGTGCTTGAGCGCCGCCAGCATGACTTTGAAATATTCAATTTGTTCGTTGGCGGTAATAATGATTGAAGCGTCGGCTTTAGGATAGTCTCTTGCTTTTAATATCGATAAGCCAAGGTCTTTTGTTTCGTAGGTTGGCAGTCCTTCTGAATTAATGAACACTCTGGTATGCAAGCCGTCTTGTTCGCCTTTATAGACCACAGCCCCGTCGCTTTCTTCAAAGACAGTTCCAGTATGCTCCTTTACGAGTTTGGTCCCGATTGGCGCTGATTCGCTCTCCAGATAACGCTTATTGAACTGCACACCCAGCTCTTCAAAAATTGCGTCAAAATAAACAAAGCTTTTGTTAACGCCCCACTCATAAATCTTGTTGACGTCTTCCCTATCAGCGCTGTAAACACTTTTGTTAACCTCACGAATTTCATGCGCCGCATTAGGATCAGCTTCATAAGCGGCCGCCCCTTGCGCATACAAAAAACCAATGATTGTTTTTAGGTTAAGCATCTGGTCATTGATCTTCAGTGTATCGCTTTCTAGTTCCTTGAGGCGCGATACATCCCAGTCAATGTGCCGGCCAATCGCCCATATAGCCTTTGCTACATGCATTCCGACATCCCCGTGATAACTTAGTCGTTCTACGTGTGCTCCAGCCTTTTCAAAAAGTCGTGCGATCGTATCGCCAACAATGGTTGCGTAGAGGTGTCCAAGGTGAAATACCTTCAGTGGGTTCATATCGCCAAACTCAACTAAGACTTGCTTGTCTTCGTAGTGTTGGAAAGGATGGATCTCTAGTGCATCGCTCGCGAGCGCTGTATCCGATAGTTTAAAATTAATAAACCCTGGTCCTGCTATGTTTATGTCACTTATGATACTGAGATCTTGTGCTGCTATGTTTTTTGTAAGCGCTTCGGCAATTTCACGCGAATCTTTATTCAGTTCTTTCGTAAGTTTGAGTGCAATATTTGTTGCGTAATCGCCAAATTGTTCATCTGGACGTGTGAGTTCAGGTTCAACCTGAACCTTGAACACATCCTTACAGGCGGTTGCAATCGCACCGCATAACTCACTTGTTGTCATGCCTAAAGTATAACAGAGGTAGAGTGTTGATTAAAGTTAATTTTTTTGTCTTATGAGTTTAATAAGGAACCAGGCAATTACGTACGTACTCGAGAGCAGCAAGAAAACGCTTAGTGTGGTCCCGAACAATCCTTGATTGGCGGGAGTAATAAATTGGTTCGACACGTCGAACAAGATCGCTGCAGGATGCAAGAAAATATCCCAACTGTTCCAGCGCAACATTCGCCCTAAATATATTGCAAATCCAGACAAAAGAAACACCCCGCCAATTAGAGAGTGTGCAATCGCTGCAGGAATCCTTCTTAAGAGCTGGGCATGAATTAAAAATACGCTAATAAATCCTGCGAAGAATCCGTTTACGATAAACATCGTGAACATTACTGCGTCATATAATAGACTCACCTCACCGGTTTGGTGTAAATGAATCAAGTCACTCACTATGTAAAAGCTATTTGGCAAAAAACTAAGCCACAGAAATGTTAGCAGCACATTCTGCCAGCGCAACCAGCGCATTGTCTGTAGCCGCAGGTGAAGCCACCATGCAAATCCGAGCGGCAGCGCCCCCAAAACCGCATTCCAAAGCAAAAACCAGTATCGAGGATTACTCGCTTCAGCCGAACGTGCGAGAAATAAAACGACACTCACTATATGAGCTGCGCCAAGTGCCAAGAAAACTCTTTGTTCTGGGGTCCATGAAACATTCTTGAACACTTTTAACATAGTCAGAGCAGTATAACAGCAAGCCGGGAAAACAGCTGTTTTTCATCTAACGCTATTTCGGTAAGCTATACTGTTAAGACATGAATCAAAGTCTCGACCTCATAAGAGCCATTGTCCGCCGTGTGATGCGACACATTGCGGATCTCATAAACAGGTTAAGTGGAAGTAAAATTACTCCTTCCATGGTAACCATTACTGGCTTTTTGGCGCATATACCGATTGCCTATCTGGTTGCAACTGGCTCGCTGACGACTGCAGCAATTCTGCTCGTGGTATTCGGACTATTTGATACGCTTGATGGTGAACTAGCTCGGCTACAAGGCAAGGCTTCAAATGCTGGCATGGTGCTCGACGCGAGTACCGACCGTATGAAGGAAGTACTGCTCTATATCGGTATCGCTTACTATCTGGTATCCACTGTAGAAACTGACAATACCGCCCTCGCAGCAGCAGTTACGGTTGCAGCCTGCGGTGGCTCACTTCTCGTAAGTTACGTAAAAGCCAAGGGCGAGACCGCTGTTAAAGACAGCAAACTAACCCCAAATGAAATAAACAGACTTTTCCAAGATGGTTTTTTGCGCTTTGAGATCCGGATGTTTGTGCTCGTTATCGGCCTACTTTTTGGGCAATTATTCATAGCTGTCTTATTTATTGCTCTGCTGTCTTGGCTGACTGCAATTGACCGATTAGTTCGGATAACTCGTAAGGTTTAAATCGTCATGTTCAAGGTTGATCTCCACACACACTCAGAAGCTTCACCCGACGGTGGTATTCGTCTTGATTCATACGAAAAATACTTGCAAAACGGGACGCTCGATGTGATCGCAATAACGGATCACAATCGAGTTGACTTTGCCCTGAACGCACAACAAAAGCTGGGCGACAAGATAATCGTTGGCGAAGAAATCATGACGTCTGAGGGCGAAATTATTGGACTGTATTTGACCGACCTTGTTGCGCCCGGTCAGACGGCTGCCGAGACAATAAAAGCCATCAAAGCTCAGGGCGGCTTAGTGTACATCCCCCACCCTTTCGAGACGGTCAGAAAAGGTTTGCACCCAAAAATTATGGACGACAATGTTAAAGACATCGGCATAATTGAGGTGTGTAACGGGCGGGCGTTTTTACAAAACCGTAGTGAGCAAGCAGTAGTGTGGGCGCGACTTAATAATGTTAAGAGTGCCGCCAGTAGCGACGCACACGGAGAAAAAGGGTTAGGTGGCGCCTACACCCGCCTAGATAGTTTCCCTACACGAGAAAGCCTCTTAGACCTACTCGACCAAGCCAAACTCATCACAAACCGTCCCGGAATGCGAGCCTTGTTGTATCCCAAATATTATCGATTACGTAAAAAAATAGGAGACCGGCGTGCTTAACTTGCTCTTGGCAATATGGTTTTTCTTGCCTGCTGGAGTAGCGAATGCAGCACCTGTAATTGCCAATAAGATTCCACTACTTAACAGATGGAATACGCCACTGGACTTCGGGCTAGAGCATGATGGCAGACGGCTTCTTGGTCCTAACAAAACGTGGCGCGGTTTTGTTTTTGGTGTAGCTACAGCAACAGCAACGATTTGGCTGCAGTTTATGCTATGGTCTGGTGTCGCTAGCAACAGTGCTTTTTGGCAAAGAGCCGGCGAGCTGTCAGCTTTTGGAAATAATTACTTTTTGCTCTTAGGTGCACTGCTAGGCGCCGGAGCACTGCTAGGAGACGCTGTAGAAAGTTATTTTAAGCGTAAAAAAGGTGTTCTTTCCGGGCACAGTTGGTTCCCTTTTGATCAAATTGACTACATTATCGGCGGTCTATTGTTCGTCTTGCCGTTTACGGACTTAACTCTTGGTTTTGCTGCACAAATATTCGTCGCGTGGTTTGGTATGCACTTATTATTCAGTTTTATAGGCTATAAGTTAGGACTTAAATCTAGGCCTATCTAGCCTGTACGAACGCTTCGTCAGAAAACATATCGCAAACTTTTTCTTCGCCGTAATAGTCAACTAGACTGGCGGTTTGTGATGGCATTGCTTTGAGCGCATCGCACTTTTTCTGGCACTGCTCTTTTGAGAGTTTACAGATGATTGCGCAGTCTGAAGCTTTAACAATCGGCGGTTTATCGATATTAAAAAACATGTTTAAGCGCTTGTCGGCATCTTCGACTGCGGCATACATTTCGGTAGTTAGTACTGCATGATAGACGTTCACGCCCGCCTCTTTGCCGGCAATTGTTGCCCAGGCAGAAACGGCAGAATGATCAGCATGCCCCGTCATGCCATCTGGTCCAAAAGTTAAAATTGTAGTGGGCTTATACATATCTATGAACTGCTTTATTTGCGATACAGCCACGTCATAATCTATCTCGTGACACTTGCCGTCCTGATAATCAAGCCAGTGATGGTTAGTGATTCCAATTATTTTGTAAGCATCGACAAGTTCGGCCTCACGTATGACGCCGAGCCTGTCTGCGGGCCAACGTGATTCATCTTGTACCCCTGCCTCGCCTTTTGTGGCAGTCACACAAGCAACTTCCTGCCCGTTTGCGGCTGCAATAGCCATGATTCCAGCGCTACAAAATACCTCGTCATCCGGGTGGGCCCAAACACCCAAGATCGTCCCAAGATCGTCTGTCGCAAAATAATCTTGCTGCATCACTCAATCCTATTCGTTCATCTGTTCCTTAAATATTTCGATAAGGTCAACTGGCGATGGATCAATCCCATTCAATAATGCCACGTAAATACTTACAAAATCACCGAACGCCACTGCCCACAGTAGTTGTTGGAGCCTGGTTTCGCCTTGTGTAGTAACGATTTCTGGCGCTGGTCGCTTGCCAGAAAGCAAGCGTTCCGTAACCTCAAAACGCTTTTGCACACGTTCGTGCTCTAAATTACTTCGCAGATCAACGATCTTATACGGTTTTTCTACTGGATGGCTCGTCCACCCCATGAATTCATTATGATTAAACTCTGGGTACGCATTACACCATGCAACATTTTTAGCATTTTCATTGAAACTAATCTTCCACTTGTAGGCAGCTGGGAACAACATCGGACCTGCGTATATAACAATAGAATTACCAGCCAGCTCCAGCGCAAGCTGCTTGGCCGGGTTTTGGGCGATCGGAACGGTACTAGCCCATTGGTTAGTCGCCTGTTCTAGAAAATCTGCTGTTTCGCTAAATACCTCGTTAACTTCTTGCCCATCAAGCAGCCCAGCCCGAATCAAAACGGTCGCGTAGGCTTTGAGTGAGTACAACACTGCAAACCGTGGCTGCCCAACCTTTGGCAGCACTATGTGTGGATAGCCATTTTCTTTAGCTTGTTCAATTAAGGATCCACCGCCTGCAAGCACCACTATCTGCGCACCTGCTGTTTTAGCAGCTTCTAACGCGGCGAGTGTTTCTTCGGTGTTACCGGAGTAACTAGACGCAATGAAAAGTGTACCCGCACCTGTGTAGACTGGCACGTTGTAGCCACGGACAACCTCAAACGGTACTGAATGCCCGGGCCAGGTAGTACTCAGCAAGCCCGCGAGTGCCGAGCCGCCCATACCCGCAAACACAATATTTTTTATTTCTGATAACGGCTGCCAATCTAACTGAAACTGATGGGTTAATTGCGCGGCTTGGCGCCCGGCAATGCCTAGGGCATCTTGGTTATCTTTTTGGTAGATAAATTTCAAATCATCAAGCATGGTCATTCTCTCCAATAGTGCTTTTGTTTATAAGTAACTTTTGCTACTCTTAGAACTGTACATTGAAACATATAAAATGTCAGCTACTAGGAAAAGGGGTGGACCTATGTTCGGGAATAATCAAGACAATGGAAATGATCAGCACGACCAGCCTGCTCAAGAGATGAATGCAGGAAATGGCTTCGGCGCACCGCAAGATAACAGCGTGCCTACGATGCCAACTATGGGCGGACAGCCACCAGCTTTTGGCGCACCGCAACCAACGCAACCTGATCCGCCAGCACCAGAACCGACCAACACACCAATGCTTGCAGAGGAAGGAACTCCAGATCCTCAGCCAGAAGAACAGCAACAGATGCCACAGCCACCAACAAACGATTTGGTTGATATCAAACAGCAGGCGTTACAGCATCTATCTCCGCTTGTGAGCCATCTTGACCAAACGCCAGACGAAAAATTCCGCACCACGATGATGATGATCCAAGCTACAGACGATCACTCACTGCTCAAGCAAGCCTTTGAGTCAGCCCAAAAAATAGAGGACGACAAAGCTCGTGCGCAAGCCTTGCTTGATGTCATAAACGAGATCAACTACTTTACGCAGCAACACAACAGCTAAACACCCTCAAGTTACGAGCCCTATATCACCGAAGACATCTTCTTTCGGTGATTTTTTATTGCAGTATCCTCCTCTAGAAAGAATCGAAACCAAAGGCCTGCCCACGGGCTTCTTTGTTTGATGCTGCTTCTTGCACCGTTGGGATAATCACATTACGCTGCTGTAACGACATCTGTTCCATAAGCTGCCTTGAAGCCTTGAGTTCCTGCTCAAGCCCCCCAATCCGAGACTCCATTGCGTTCAGTCTTTCCTTATAAATTTTGGTTCTAATGTCGAGTTGACGTATGAACTGCTGCTGGTTTTGCTGCAAGAAATCGTGCATATAGCTGATCATTCGATCACGTGAACTTTCTGTCGCTTTTTGAACATCTTGCTTCGTAGCAACTTGGTCAAGTAGCCGGCCACGAAAAGAGTCCAGCATATTCTGCATGTCTTGCCGAGATATTTCTGCCATAATTTCCTCCGTTATTTTTTAAGAGTTTTTTATGTCTATCTCTGTTTACGCGACCTCTACGCCTCCGTTAGTCTGCTTAAAATGCCTCCCGAATTTACCTTTACTATAGCAATATCTGCCCAGCCCGCGTGTAAGGTGGGTTACAGGATTTTACAGCTAGATTTGCTTATTGCGGCTTGTCTAAAGTTCTGGTTCTGAAGGTCCGGTGCTTGGAAGCGTTCCGCTCACAGGTAGTGCTGGCTCCGTCTCTTCGTCGTCTGATGCAGATGCAGTACTGTCGGTAGAATCACCGCCTGAAGCATCATCGCTCAGTGGGTCGTTGTTGCTTGAAGGGGCTTCGTCGATGCTATCGCCATCGTCCGCACCGCCCTCTTCTGTCGCGTCATCTCCGTCATCAAATGGAGAAACAGCGTCTTCCTGTACCTCTCCATCGTTTGCTATCTGAGAAGTGTCATTATCGTCAAAAATTGCACGGTACGCCCAACGGCCACCGTAAAAAAACCCGAGTGCAAGTAGGAGTGTCACAATGAGCGTTCCCGCCGCTAACAGCCACGCCACGCCAGTACGCTCACGGCGCTCAGTTGCGTAGTAATTTTGGATATCATCAGAATTAGATTGATCTTTATTACGATTAAAAAGCTTCATTCGTGCTATTCTCCCTAATGTTTTCTACACTATAGTACAATTTCGCTATTTTATCAATTATATCGCAACCATAAGCGGGTGCTGGAGTAGTATTTTTAAAAAGAGTGGCTCGCAAATGAACTAGAGAAAGATACTTCTTAAAAGAGCAATAGAAAAAGTCCAGATTCATTCCGGACTTTTTATCTCCTTTTTCAGGAGGAAGTGCTGGAGCGACAACGCAGTTGACCGCCCCACTCGGTGATAAGGAAACCTATACTGGCTCCCCTAAGCATCTTACATTCCCATCATGCCGCCACCAGGCATTCCGCCGCCTGCTGCTGATTCTTTCTCTGGAATATCTACCACTAACGCACCCATCGTCATGCTGGTACCAGCAATAGATGCAGCGTTCTGGATCGCCTCTTTGGTTACGCGAGCTGGGTCGATAATGCCGGCTGACTTCATGTCAACCAATTTGGTTGGTTCATTCACATCAACACCCTGACCTGGTTTTGCAGCTTTTACGAGCGGCAACCATTCATCAGCGTTCAACCCTGCGTTTCCAAGCAGAATCCTAAACGGCTGCTCAAGTGCCTTGCGAAGCAGCTGCCTTCCAGCTGCCACTGCATCATCGTCCTTCTTGTCTGTCGATACACTGCTGGTAAGGTTTATTAGCGTAACGCCGCCTCCCGGAACAATACCCTCGTCAAGCGCTGCCTTCACGGCTGCTACTGCATCATCTACACGGAATTTCTTTTCTTCAATTTCGGTCTCGGTCGCACCTCCGACCTTGATAACTGCAACCTTACCTTGCAATGCAGCGCGTCGCTTTTCAAGGTTTTCTTTATCGTATTCACTCGTTGCGGCTTTGGCTTGCGTCGTGATTTGATCAATTCGAGCACTCACTTCGCTGACTGTGCCAGCTCCTTCGATAATCGTAGTCTCGTCCTTGGTGACAATCACCTTCCGCGCGCTGCCAACTACATCAATCTCAACGTTTTCGAATGTCATGCCCTGGTCTTCGCTGATGACGGTTGCACCAGTAAGAATTGCAATGTCATTAAGGATATCCTTGCGTCGATCACCAAATGACGGTGCCTTGATAGCAACAGTATTAAAGACACCCTTTAGTCTATTTAAGATCAACGTTCCCAGCGCTTCGCCCTCAACATCTTCTGCAATCAAAACTAGTTCTTTCTTCCCTGCTTGTGCTAGTTTCTCAAGCAGCGGCAAGAATTCCTGAAGACTGCTGATTTTTTTGTCGGTAATGACAATTGCTGGCTTTTCCTGAATTGCTTCAAGCCGCGCAGAATCGGTAACCATGTAAGGGCTCAAAAATCCGCGATCAAAGGTAAAGCCTTCGACAACTTCACTCTCCAGATCAAGACTCTGGCCCTCTTCAACCGTCACGACCCCGTCTTTGCCAACTTGTTCAATGACATCGGCGATGAGTTCGCCAATTTTTTCGTCGCCTGCGCTGATAGTTGCAACTTCTGCAACGCGCTTTTTGTTGGCTTTAATGTCTTCTGCCATCCCCTCAAGCGTCGAGATAACATCATGTGCAGCAGCTTCAAGCCCCTTTCGCAGTAGCATTGGGTTATGCCCAGCTGCAATCAGCTTATTGGCCTCGTGCAAGATATGGTACGTCAAAACCGTAACTGTGGTGGTACCGTCGCCAGCAACATCGTTCATCTTGTTTGCAGCTTGCTTAATAAGCTCCGCACCTACTTTATAACCAAGTGTTTCATCGTCTATATCAGCGATGTCTACCCCTTTGGCGACCGTCACGCCATCGTGAGTAACGGTTGGCCCGCCGTAGCTTTTACTAATAACAACATTGCGTCCTTTTGGACCCATGGTCGTCTTTACTGCGTTATACAGGATTTCTGCACCGCCAAGCACTCGCTTGCGTGCATCCTCGTCATAAAATACTTTTTTAGCCATTTAAAATCCTCCTATTTAACTACTGCGTAGATGTTTTCTTCTTTAATAAGAATGTAGTCGACACCCTCGTGTTTGACCTCAGTGTTGCTGTAACCACCATAAATGATGCGGTCGGTCGCTTTAACTTCGACTGGAATCCGTTCGTTGTCGTCACCTACACGTCCCGGCCCAACTGCCACAACTTTAGCAATTTTTGGCTTCTCTTGGGCCTTGTCTGGGATGTAAAGACCGCTTGCCGTCTTGCTCACTGCTTCTTCAGCTGTTGCAAGTACGTAGTCGTTCAACGGCTTGATATTTGCTGCCATTCGTTTTTCCTCCTTGATATCTGACTTGTCTTATAAAAGGATTGGCACTTCTCGCAAAAGAGCGCCAATCCCCTTGTGCCACTACAAATTTACTTTAAGCAACTTGTCATCGTTCTGATTACACAGCCACCAAACAATGTATATTTATAATGGTACTAGCACTCATGATACCCGAGTGCTAATTCCCCTGTCAAGACTAGTCTTTTTGATACACCGTTGGTTCAGCATGAGAAAAAAGCTCTCGAACTCTTAACAGCGAGTCACTCTCTAGCGATGAAAATCCAGCTTCACACCCATCATTTAAGGTAAATACATCGGCACCATCCATTATTAGTTGCAGGCCTTCTTCACCTATAAGCATTGTTCCATCGTGAGTATCAATAAAGGTAAGCTCAGGGAACCATAGTGACGCCTCCATCTCCTCTGCTTTAGACAGTGCAGCTATTGTACCTTCTTCCGCCCATCCATTAAGCTCTATTATTACGCCAACATCAGGCACGACAAATTGCGCAGCAATCATAGACTGCAAACCCAGTTTCGTTGGGTGTTCTTCAAACTCTTGATGATGGTATTTTTCATCAGTAAGCGATGCCTGCAACATGGCCCTTGAAAGAGCTTGGAGTGTTTCCGTCCTCCCTTCTTGCTCGCTTTGCGGGTGTTTCAGTAAGCGAACCGCATCAATAGTCTCAATTACTTCTCTTGAATTATCTAGTCGCAGAGGTCGAGCACGCTCAATTGCACGTCTTTGTATGGATAGCTTGTTTTCGTCCAGCACACTCCCCATAGACCTACTAAATATTGGTCGAATAGACCCTTTTTCAACTGCCAGTTTTATAGGGTTAAATTCAATCGCACTGGCTCCATTAGCAACTTGTACTTGCTCCCTGTTCTTCCCGGAATCCAGCGCAACAATCATTGAATTCTTCTGAGGCTCAATAACAATTCCTTGGCTGTAACGATGGTCAAACAAATGCGCAATGACTACGCCGCGACCTTGTCTACTGATTTCCCTAGTGCATCCTGGGGTTTCTCGGGCTTCTTCGTATTTATTTTCTACTATTTCAAAAAATGATCTTCTAGTTTTTGTTGCCACTTATGAATTCCTTGTGTTTTTAACATTGAAGAAGCTGCATATATTCGACGAACCTCTTCCTCTCAATTTCAATACTTATTATACTACTTTGTGAGATAAAAACAATGTTTGGTGCTCGTTCGAAACAGGTAACAGTGTGACATTGAATATTTCTAGTTAATGTTCTATAATATGATAATGTCAGAGAGTTTTCCACAAGAAACGAGCTATATTGAGCGTGTACATGATCAATTCCCAATGCCTGAAGACTGGGAAGCCCTTCAAGGAGGCAAGCCGCGTGTATTTTATAAGCCTGGATCAGCAGCGGCATGGTTAGTTGTACATGTCTATGAACAGCATGATGATCCGGATAAGAGGTTTTTTAGCGGTGCAGTTGTTGGGACTATCCCGCCAGAGACGCCCCAGCTTCTCGATAAGTACATTTTGAGAACCGACTTTGAGGGAAACCAAGTCAAAAGAGAAGTGAAAATCCCTTCTTTCATGGATAGAACGGTGCACGGAGATGTGTGTGAAGCACGTTCAGGCACAAAGCGAGCGTCGGCAGGTTACGAAAAAATTAAATCACAACCAGAATATGAACAATTTATACAACGGCTTATAACTGATCGTTATATGGAGCTCCGCTTTAGCGTCACAAAAGATGGTGAGTACAAATTGCAGCCCCAAGAAATAATTCCCTCACGATCTCTCAAAGGACCAAGCCAGGGTTAAATTTGCTTTTTTATTGATAACATACTTACATATAACTAGATTATGCTAATGACGAAAACTAAAACACCACTTAAAATGACAACTTTCGAGAAATTCGATGGTTCTGTGTGGCGCCAGTATGAATCACCTGATGCATTAATTCTTTTGACTGAGCAGGGCCGAAAACTTGCCGCTGCCGAGTCAATAAGCAGGCTACTTAGGTCATATTCTTATGACTACCAAGCGGATAAAGAAGAACTAGATACACGCCGATTTATTGCAGAGGGTGGAAATGCACGCGTATTTAGCGTAAAAGAAGCTCGTCTGGCAGTTAAAGAAAAACGACCTGCTGGTGATGATCTATTCGAATCTCTTTACAGGATGGATCGCCTCTACCACGCGGTAACGCATCACTGCCCGGATTGGATTGGCATTCCAAAGCATTATGGAATCGTGGCTCTAAAAGAAGATACGGCTAAACAGTTCTTGTTAATGGAGAAAATTGACGAAGGAGTCACCGTGGGAGACATACTCCATTACAGAAGTGTGCCTCGTGAGCCGCATCTTAAAGAATCTACCGAGCGTCTCCATGGACCAATTACAGATGAAGTCATAGAAGAAGCCGCCGGTCGCTACGAAATGATTCTAGGACACTTGCGTAAAGCGCTTATGGCAGAATATCTTAAGCCGGAGACTTATATCCCTGATATAGATCACAACCCCTACAATATTGTGGTTGAACCAATGGCGAATCCTGACGAAGATAACAGTCTAAAATATTGGGTAATTGACCAGTAACAATCCCTACACTGAATGGCTGACCCTAAATCTAGACAATATTAACCCTCTTCTTGTACAGTCAGGCAATCTGCCAAAGCTGGCCACACTTGCCTACCCACGAATTTTGAATCCAGTAATTCATCTGTAATTTCTGGTTCGTTAATTA
>Ga0136558_1000750_pt1 | contig 17402 bp, 21 predicted proteins | sample AntRauTorckE6833_FD_101391 | JGI IMG/M metagenome (GOLD analysis project Ga0136558, IMG submission 101391) | Saline lake microbial communities from Rauer Islands, Antarctica - Metagenome Torckler E6 #833 | ecosystem: Environmental > Aquatic > Non-marine Saline and Alkaline > Saline | place...
CAGTTCATTGTTATATGGGTCACCAGTCTCTTCGTTATAAATAATATCTCGATTGCCGTCAATGGCCGGTAGTGTGAGCACAAGAATATTACGCGACTGATCAGTTATCCAATTGCCTGCCGGCTCATTATCGTCAATTAGAGTTGTTTCTTGAGCGATACCATCGGCAATTCGAACATCTTCAATAATCGATCGCAGTGCGTAGTGAGAATCAGCCGCCATTTGAGCTTTGATTTGACTCCTTATTACGCTTCCGAAGAATGTGAGAGAAATGGCCAGCATTGCGACAGAGACAGCAGAGGCAACTGCGATTGCAATCATTAGTTCGATAATAGTTACACCAGATTCATTCTTCCTGAGGCTCATTGTCCAACTCCGAGCTCACTTATGATCGTTTTGTATTCCTGCGTCCGCGGGTTGCCATAATCTTGATAAGTGATGGATATATCTATCTCGACTATTCCAGGCTGTGAATTGGTTACTGTATATGTAGCGCTCCTAGGGGGTGCAAGTTCAATTGGGAGTTCGTCAGTGAAGTCCACAGAACCCTCTGATAAACTATTGAACCCATCATTCCGCAAGTGCTCGGCTTTGTTTTCGGCAATAAGGTTTGTCAGTGTAAGGTCTCTAGTCCTGTTATTGAGCACAGTTAAGTTATTAATCCCCGACGCAATCGCAGGAATTACGAGTCCGAGAATGGCAAGCGAGATCATTAGTTCAATGATCGTAAAGCCGGATGATTTATTTTTAAGCGAAAGCATAATCTACACCCCATTGTACACTGATAAAAGCTAAAGTTAACTGTTATAATGATGGGACAATGCAAACGACAAAACTATCTGGGATAGGTAAAAAACTATTTGAAGTCATCGAGTTTGACGACAAAGAAATACTGATTTCTGAAATCAGAAAACATCCGTTCGGTCTCGGCTTGATTTATGGATCAGGGATTATCGTATCACTAGCGATCTTTTCCGCCCTGGTAGGAATGACAATATTGATTCAAGATAACAATATAGCAGCAGCCCAATCAGGAGAAACTATCAGACTGCTGTTATTAGTGGGATCAGTTTTAATTTCTCTGTTAGTCCTTGGTGTTACATTTATTGCAGGGCATCTTTACAATAGTAATGTGATGCTGCTGACAAATGAAAAAATCGCGCAAGTACTCTACAAGAGCTTATTTAGCCGTAAGATATCTCAACTCAGCATAGGAGATGTGCAGGATGTAACTGTTGTACAAAACGGTGTTTTCGCTAGACTTTTTAACTACGGTACGCTCGTTATTGAGACGGCGGGCGAGCAACAAAACTACACCTTCAGCTATGCAATAGATCCGTATCAATCAGCCAAATTAATCGTTGGCTCACACGAAGAAAACCTCAAAGATTTTGGTAACTAGCCAATCTATTCGGCGAATGGATTATTGCGAGCTTCTTCAAATAGTCCCTGTACTTCAATATTTTCCTCTTCAAGTTTTAGCATGTTCTCGACGGCAACTTCATCTACTTTAAGACGCTTTACAACAGCTTGGGCTTGATCGTCAACCGTTGCCTGTGAAGGAGAAGCGGTAGTGAGATCACTGATCGTGATAAACAAATACACGTAAAACACTGCAAGTACGCTAATGAATAGGATAAAACGGAATCGTTTTATCAGATCTATAAGCGGTTCTGTGCTTTTGATTGATGGTTTTTCAAATTTCATGGCTTTATAAACACCTTTATTCTTAATCCGAAACTCAGTGTTTGCTGTGCTTCATTTGCGCTTGGCGTGATAGTAATAGACGAAATCGTTGAAGTACGTCGGTTACTTTCTAGGTTTTCCAAAAAACTAACTAAGGTGTTAAATTCGACTTCGCTCGCCGCTGCGACATCTACATCCAGTTGAAATAATCCCGGCACGCCTTCAACTGGTTCTACCTGAGACACAACACCATTTGATTTCTTAGTCTTTGCTTCATCGCCAAGATTAGAGGAAGGGAAGGTTATGTTAGCAATACTAATCCCCGTTTCTTCTGCAATAGCGACTAATTCTCTCACGGTTTTTGCTTGATCTTTTTCCTGAGGGACAATTGCTTTTGCGACAACCTCTAATTCATCGTACTCTTCTATATCTTTCTCCGCCTGCACGAGTGAACGTTCTTGAGCTTCGAGCGCGCTGCTTCGTGCCTTGAGGTTAGAGAGGTTAGTATTCTTTTCTACAAGCGTATTTTTGCCTAAATATACGGCAGCGAAGCTTAGCCCAAACAGTAGAACCAAAGAGCAGACCAAGAGATAGTAAAGTCGTTTACTGTTCATTGCCGACCTCGCTATCTTGGTTGATGAACAAGAATGGATTATCATCGTTAAACAAGGCTCGTAGCGTTACGCTGCAAGGGTACTTATTTTGCTCCTCATCGGCAGCGGCAGCGTCGTTACATTGGATGGACAAGATATCAGCTGTCTTAAAGACATTGTTGGATGCATCAGATATGTTTACTTGGACCTGCGTTGCAGCTTGGAAGCTCTCAGCTTTTGCGGTGAGGTTAATTCCGCCCTCTAAATCCTGCAGGCTTATGCCTTCTAGGACTGTACCTTCAGGCATGACTGCTCCTAGCCGCTGTAAAAGTTTAGAAAAGAGAATTTTTTCTTCTAAAACTTGAAGGGCCAACTTTATGCTGCTATCAATTGACTCGGTTTTTTCTTGCGTTTTCTCTATGTTTTGCTCACTAAGGCGCCACTCACTCTGCGCTATTTGTTCTTGTTCTGCCTTGATTGACTTATTCATTTGCACGTGACCGAAAACTAAAACTGCACCGATTCCAATAATCCCTACAAAGAAAGCTGCCACCCATCGCAGGAGAACACGATTCCGGACTCCGTAGCTGTTTGTTTTCTTTAGTTGAGAAGGGAGTAGGTTAATCATGAATAGATCTCCGACGGGTCCATGAGGGCCAGCCCAGCAACGGTTATATACATAGTTTTTTCAGAGGTGTTGGGTGGTTGTAGCTCTCCAAAAGTGAGTCGCTGCCATGGATCGCACATTCGAACGGGTATACGAAGTTCACTTGTCATGTAGTCCGAAAGCCCCGGCATATTAGCGCCGCCACCAAGTGTAATGACCTGTCCTATCTTTTTGCCGTCTTCAGAGCGCTCTTCGAAATACCGTATAACACGCCGGATTTCTTTAACAATCTGAGAAAGTATCGGGTGTAGACTTTCTTTGATTTCTTTCTGTTTCTTGCTGAGGCCGAGCCCATATTTGGTTTTTATTATATAGGCCTCTCTTTTGGATACGTTCAAAGTTTTAGAGATTTGTTCGGTAAAGTTATCGCCACCACCGGGAACCGTACCAGTTACAACCAGTTGTTTATCAAAAATAGTTATATCTGAAGAGAGCGAACCGAAATCAAGCAATACAGTTGGGATATCATTTTCTTCTGCCTGAAAAAACAATCGGCTATCGGCAGCAATTGTTGTTTCGATGCTTGCGACTTCAAGCCCTGCAAGCTCTGCGAAACTCATGTATGAATCAACTACTTTTTTCGGCGTTGCAACAATAAGTACTTCGGTATCTTCTGGAGTCGTCCGCAATATTTCGTAATCAAGATAAAGGTCATCAATCGGCATTGGAATATACTGCTCAGCTTCTGTGTGAATTGCTTGATCAAGCTCTTTTTTGTTGAGCGTGGGGAGCGTAACGGCACGATTGTATGTCTTTGATGCTGGGATTGCAATTGTAACTCTGTGAGTTGTGATGTCACCCACAAGGCCATTATGGAACAATTCTTGTAGTGTTTTTGCTAACCCAATCGGATTTACGATAACCCCATCTCTAATCATGCTGCTGTCAAATGACGCTACTCCATAACCACTGACGGAGTAGCCCTTATTGGACTGTTGAATCTGCATGACTTTAAGGCTACTAAAGCCAATATCGAGTCCAAAGAGTGGTTTTGTTTTATATAGAAGTTGCGACGACATAGTTAATTTTAAGCATAACCCTTATCTGTAGAGTATACCTTAAATAACTCTGTAATCGAAGGAAAAAAAGAGACCACGGTTTCCCTGCGGTCTCTTTGTGCCGTCTAACTTTACGATCTAGTTATTGAGGCCTTTTCTAGTGACACGGTTAGTGCCGTCATTTTGTTCGACTTCCATGTAGGTTCCGACTACGTAACCAGTACAGTCATCAGTACATCCAGTTGGGAAGGAGGCGTATGCATAGCCAGCTGATCCTGCAGCGTCTTCTGTTGTTGCACCTTGCACGGCTGTTTCAGCAGCAGCTTCGTCTGCAACTGCAGCAAGGATGTTGATAGAATCTTCACCACGAGCGTCAGTGAGCGCGCCTTCATCGATACCAGGGAATGTCTCAGCAGTGAATGTCTGCGGATATGCACCCTGTTCGTTATGATACTCTTCTAGTTTTTGGTAAAGGCTGTTGATGTCACTCTGACGAGTTGCATCGCGTCCTTTTGCCTGTGCGCCCTGGAAGTTTGTAAGAACCAAGGTTGCCAATATGGCGATAATTGCAATCACAATCAAAAGTTCAATGATTGTGAAGCCTTTCTGTGCTTGTTTAATTGTTTTGAACATGGGATTGCCCACCCTCCTTATAGTTTTGTAATTTAGAAGCCTTGCACGGCTTATGCTTATACGTTATCACAAGTTTCGCTTGCTGCAATGCTTTTTGTTGGCTTCTGACTGATTATATTTGCGTCGATAGATTACTAATCGGGCCAATAACACTCGCTGCAATTAGGCCGACCATTACACCCATCACCACAATCATGATTGGTTCCAAGATAGAGCTAAGACTATCTACGGTTTCATCAACCTCTTCTTCATAGAAGTCAGCAACTTTCAAGAGGATTTCGTCAGTTTGACCTGTTTCTTCGCCGATCGCCATCATTTGGCTTACGATAGGCGGGAACACGCTGCTTTCAGATAGTGGCTGCGATAATTGCTGGCCATTAGCAACTACTTTTGCTGCTTTCATGAGCTCTTCTTCAATAACGGCATTTCCGATTGCTTTTGACGTCACCTCGAGCGTATCAATTACTGTGACACCAGCACTCATAAGCGATGCAAAAATTCTAGCGAAACGTGCAATCGCAACCTTTTGAATAATCGTTCTAAGCACGGGAATTTTTAGTAGCAAAATGTCTTTTTGCCTTCGTCCCTTCGGAGTCTTAATATACCGACGTAAGAAATACGTAATAAGTGCGCCACCACCAATTAAGATGTACCACTGATTTATCATGAAGCCACTGATAGCTAGTAATACTTGTGTAAGTTGTGGTAGTTCTGCGTCTGGCCCCCCAAGGTCTTGGATGATGGCCCCGATACGCGGCATAACAAATATCATTAATGCAAAAAAGACGCTGAAAGTTATGGTTAGCAAGATGATTGGGTAGGTCATCGCGCTTTTGAACTTGCCTCTTATGCGGGAGTCTTTTTCTTGTTGCGTTGCAAGTTTCTTTAGGATTTCATCGAGGATACCACCAGCTTCACCAGCTCTAACCATATTGATATAAATTGGCGTAAATATTTCTTTGTGCTTATCGAGTACGTCAGCAAAAGCCATGCCGCCCTCTACTTCTTTAGTAATCTCAATTATATGTTGCCGAAAAAAATCGTTTTCGGTTTGTTTACTCAGCGTATTAAGTGATCGCACAAGGGGTACGCCAGCGTTGATCATAGTTGCGAGCTGTCGAGTAAACACTACGAGATCTTTTAGCTTGACCTTTTTGCCGCCAATCTTGAGGTTTTTTAAAATATCGCTCTTTGATGTTTCGGTTTTTAGGACCATGGGTCGAAGACCACGTCGTTGCAATGATTGAGTGGCAACTAGCTTATCCGCAGCATCAATCGTGCCCGACAATCGTTTACCGTCTTTCGCAAGAGCTGTGTAGCTAAACTTCGGCATATTATTCTCTCGTCACCCTTAGAATTTCTTCAATGCTGGTCAGACCAAGCGCTGCTTTGATGAGGCCATCAAACTGCATCGTTGCCATGCCTTCTTTCATCGCTTGATCTTGAATTTGCTCGCTAGTAGCATTGGCAACAATCATCTTTTGTATTTCTTGCGATACGTTCAATGCTTCATAAATGCCCATTCTGCCGCGATATCCCGTGTGACCTTCTGGTAGCTCTTGTTTTGGACGCCAAAGGGTGAACTTTGATGTTTTTGGTTTGTCGTAGGCGATCTGCGCTTCGTTAATAAGACCCTGGATTCGCTTCCAGTCATCTGCCGATTTAATACCAAATGCACGCTCTATTTCTTCCTTTTCTTTTTGAGTTGGTGTGTATTCTTCGCTCTCTTCAGGAACAATTCTTCTTACTAATCGTTGGCCGATCACAACACGCACAACAGATGCGATAAGGAAGGGTTCGATGCCCATATCAAGCAGTCGCGGCAAACAGGTTGCTGCATTATTCGTGTGCAACGTAGAGAATACAAGGTGTCCAGTCAGAGCTGCTTGTACGCCAAGACCAGCCGTCTCGCCGTCACGAATCTCCCCAACCATGATAACGTTTGGATCCTGACGTAACAGGGCTCGCAAGCCATTTACGAATGTCATGCCAGCCTTTACGTTTACTTGTGTTTGGTTGACGCCCTCTAGCCGGTATTCAACAGGATCTTCAACAGTGGAAATATTGACATCGGGCTTATTTAGAATATTTAAAACACTGTGAAGCGTAGTAGATTTGCCTGATCCAGTTGGCCCAGTGACAAGAATCATACCGTGCGGTTCCCTAATAGCGTGCTTAATATTGTCGAGTGCAAGCCCCCAAAAGCCGAGCTGCTCAAGTGTGAGCGCCTCGCTCGATTCATCCAAGACACGCATAACAACTTTTTCGCCTTCAGTGACTGGCAATGTTGAAACACGAAAGGCAAAGACGCGTCCATTTAAGTCAATTTTAAACCGTCCATCTTGAGGTGCCCGACGCTCATCAATCTTTAAGTTGGATAGAATCTTAATTCTTGAAACCAAGGCAGCCTGAGTTTTTTTAGGTAATTTGTTGGCTTCACGCAAGACACCGTCAATACGGTAGCGAATTTGAAGTTCTTTTTCTCTTGGTTCAATGTGGATGTCGCTTGCGCCAGATTTGATCGCATATTCAATAATCAGATTTACAGTTTGAGCAATTGGCGAGTCTTCGGCAACGTCTTCTTCGCTGACATCATCAAGCTCGTCTTCTTCACTTCCGCCTTCAGAAGCGACCTTGCTGATCTCGCTACTGATGTTTCCGCGGTATTGATCCAGCGCATTTAGTATATTGGTTCGAGTAGCAACAGAAATTTTAATCTCTGAGCCCAGTTGCTTTTGCAAGAAGTTAATTGCTTGTACATCATCCGGGTCAGCCATTGCTAGCTGTTTCACACCGTCTTCGTTTATGCCAGTAAGAATAGCGTTATATTGTCTGGCAATACGCTCAGGCACAAGATGCAAGAGTTCTTTATTGAGACCTTTTACGTCGATTTCTACAAACGGTACGTCGATTTCCTCAGCGTAAGCTTTCGTAAGCTCATTTTCAGATAAAAGGTTTGAAGCGATAACAACGTCTTGTAGCGGCTTCTTCTCATCCTTGACGCGATTGTGAAGATCTTCCAGTTGCTCACTAGATATATCAAGCTTCTTTAGAAGTTGTTCAACGAAGGCGTCTGACACTCTCATTTATTTTAGATCCCACTCAATCATTATGTGTAGTATAGAATTATTTCCCTCTAGACCAAAAAAATATGCGTCGGGGGCGATAATGCTCGTGCTTGATTATATAGGTTTAGACTGTTTCGGTCTACGTCAAACCGGATCACAGAAAAGCCCAGTACAACTCACCCGCCAACAGATGGTATACTAGTGAAACTAACAGGAAGCGGAGGATAAAATGACTGAAAAGGCTGCAAAAGACAAAGGTGGAGATGACGGCAAAAGCAAGGCTTTAGGGCTTGCGGTTGAGCAGATAGAGAAGCAATTTGGCAAAGGTTCAATTATGAAGTTGGGCGAATCTCACAAAGCGAATGTAGAAACCTACCCGACAGGCAGTCTTAGTCTTGATTTGGCACTTGGTGGTGGCATTCCTAGGGGGCGAATTATAGAAGTCTACGGCCCAGAAAGTTCAGGTAAGACCACACTGACCCTACATGCGATCGCAGAATGCCAAAAACAAGGCGGTACGGCGGCTTTCATTGACGCAGAGCATGCGCTCGATCCATCCTATGCGCGCCGAATCGGCGTAGATGTAGACAATCTCTTGCTGTCACAGCCAGACAACGGCGAGCAGGCGCTAGAAATTGTAGAAACACTAGTACGCTCAAATGCAGTTGACCTCATCGTAGTAGACTCAGTTGCGGCACTTGTTCCTCGCGCAGAAATCGAAGGCGACATGGGTGATTCTCACATGGGTCTGCAGGCTCGACTTATGAGCCAGGCGCTTCGAAAACTTACTGGTGTAATCTCTCGCAGTAAAGCCACGGTCATCTTTATTAACCAGATTCGTATGAAGATTGGCGTTATGTTTGGCAATCCAGAGACTACAACTGGCGGAAACGCATTGAAATTCTATGCGAGCGTTCGCTTGGATATTCGTCGTACCTCTCAAATCAAAGCAGGTGAAGAAGTTGTTGGGAACCACTGTAAGGTTAAAGTTGTGAAAAACAAGGTTGCGCCGCCGTTCCGTATTGCAGAGTTTGACATCATGTACAACAAGGGAATATCGGCCAGTGGCGACGTACTCGACCTTGCTGTAAAGTATGATATCGTCGAAAAAGCCGGTGCCTGGTACGCTTACAAAAATGAAAAAATCGGCCAAGGTCGCGAAGCCAGCAAAAGTTACCTAGAAGAAAATCCAAAAGTTATGGCAGAACTCGACAAAAAAGTTCGCGAAGCGGCACTCAAAGCCGAGGCGTAAATCATGATCGAGACACTAAAGCGATGGAACGAGGAAAGAAAGCTAACACCTTATGAAAGGTTTGTACTGCGTGCCGGGAGACGGATTGACGAGAATAGGAAAAGAGTGCTGGAAGGCAAATCGCCAAAGGGCTGGGTTATCATGTCGGCCGAGCCACTACGTTACGCTTTCACCGATCGACCACTACCACAATCCATAGAAGTAGAGGAAAAGCCTTCAACTGAAGCTCAAAGTTGGGCAGAGAGCTTTCGACGTATCGAGTCACCAGAAGGAAGCTCTTGTTTTGAGCAGATTGATTTCTCCGGTGAAATATTGGGCAGAATTTGGGTATCTTCTAGTGCCGTAATTGAATTTACTGAAAAATGACGGGGACGAATCATTTCTTGACAGGGGCAGCAATCGGGCTTTCCGTATCAAATCCCTTAACTGCCTTGCCACTAGCGTTTGTCTCACATTTTGTGCTTGATGCTTTGCCGCATTTTGGGGCCCCATATGATGATCTGACGCGCAAACGTTCAAAATTATTTAGCTATGTAACTCGGGTTGATATACCGCTGACGACTGGGCTTTTAGTGTACGCAAGCCTTACGCTACCGTGGATTGTGCCGTTGTGTATGATTCTGGCATTATCGCCAGACTTCGTGTGGGTGTATAAGTACATTTTTGTTGAAGAATTTGGAAAGTTACCCCCGTCACCAAAAGGACCAATTTCTCAGCTCCATAAAGATATTCAGCGCTATGAAAGGAGTTGGGGAATTTATGTAGAGATCGTAGTAGCGGTGTTTTTAGCAGTACTTTTGTTTTATTTGATATGAAAGTAACGGCGATTAAGCAGCAAGTGAAGCGCAAAGATAGATACTCTGTGTATGTTGATGAATCGTATGAATTCTCGCTTAGTCAGAATGGTTTATTGCAAAGTGGCTTGCGGTCTGGTGACGAGCTGACACAACAAGACATAGAACGGTTTCGCCAACAGTCAGAAGAAGATAAAATATATGAACGCCTACTTTACCTTTTAAGTTTTCGTCCGCGTAGCGAATGGGAACTGACGAGTTACCTGGCTCGTAAGAAAATTGACGGAGAACTTGCTGAAAAATTAATAAACCGCCTGAGAAATAAAAACTACATTGATGATGAAGATTTTGCCCGGCGCTGGGTAGAAAATCGTCGGTTACTAAAGCCTGTGAGCAAAAGAAAGCTTTACCAAGAACTGAAAGTTAAACGAGTAGACAATGAAGCAATTGAGATTGTTTTGTCAGAAGACGATACAGATGAGCGCGAGGTGCTGGCTGAGTTAATTTTAAAAAAGCGCTCCCAGACAAAATACAAGGATCCGCAAAAATTATTACAGTTTCTGGCTCGCCAAGGATTCAATTACGACGATATAAAAACAGTTCTCGCAGAACTTGACTAGTCTATTTAAGGGGTTGCGGCTACTGTCAGCGGTCTAGCTGTTTTGATCTCACTTTTGAGTGGTTCTTTGGGGTCTTTTACAACAATCTTTTTTGAGGTTACCTCTAGGATTCGATCCCGCGTAACGCTCAGTTGACCAGTAGTCAAGTTCTTTAAGATATGTTGACCGACATAAAGTTTCTGAATGTAGAGCGACTCACTATCAACAGCAAAATCAACTATTTTGCCCAGTCGCTTACGCTTATTGGTGACTACGGTTTTTTGCAGTAACTGATAACGAATCTCGATAATATCTTTTTGCCTAATGAGTTCAGCCGGGTCGGTAAGCACCTCATGATCATTGACCGCAAACCCCTGAGGAAGGAAATCACGAATATCTTGCTTGAGCAAAATCAACTCACTATTGTCAAAGCGATCAATGCAAAAGAACCCCTCTATCTTTAAGTTATTGGGATTAATAAGCGGTTCTATTGCAATTGCAATTTTGCCGCCTGTTCGGAGGCTCATGACTGGTTGATTAAAGTAAGCATCGCTGAGTTGTAGCATAACCGTTCCATTATAGCCCTAAATAAAAACTTGTTGCGATGATTTTCTCAACGTACTATTCATAAGATGGAAACAACAACAATTGTGAATAGTGCAGACAAGACCGAAGATTACGCTGCTGCCATCGGTGCCAGACTCCGTGGAGGCGAGGTGATTGAGCTTGTCAGCGATCTCGGAGGTGGCAAAACAACTTTTGTGCGCGGGCTTGCTCGTGGCGCCGGCAGTAATAATCTTGTTGCAAGCCCAACATTTACCATCAGTAAGGTTTACGAAGCACCGAAGTTTGAAATCCATCACTTTGATTTTTATCGACTGCAAGAATCTGGCCTGATCGAACACGAGTTAGAAGATTTGTTTTTTGATGAAGGCATTGTGCTGGTACTTGAGTGGAGCGGTGTTGTTCAGAATGTACTGCCCGTAGAAAGACTGGTAATCACACTACAAAAAACCAGCGATGATGGCCGCGAACTACTTATTAGCTGTCCAGAAAAACTAACGTATTTATTGGGGGATTCGTGTTAATTCTTGTGCTTAGAACAGATAAACCCCAGTCAGAATTGCATCTATTCAAAGACCATGAATGTCTTAAAAAGATAGAGTGGCACGCGCATCGTGCATTAGCGACAACGATTCACCACCAGATTAATTCTCTGCTAACGGAGCAGCAAATATCGCTTGATGCGGTGGAGGGGCTTTTAGTTTATGAAGGGCCAGGGAGCTTCACTGGCTTACGTATAGGCATGAGCGTAGCGAACGCGCTTAGATACTCTCTTACTATTCCAATTCAGACAGCGCACGGCGATGATTGGCTAGAGAAAGGTGTGAGCAAGCTGCTAAGCGGTGCACAGCAAGAAATTGCGCTGCCGCGTTACGGGGCAGGGGCGAATATTACCAAACCAAAACGTTAGCCAAATTGACATCGGTGGTCAGTAGTCTTATAGTTTAGTAAAACGATCCAAACAAAAAAATGCAGCACCAAAACAAACAGCACCAATCAAGACAGTCACAGCAGCAGCGAGCCCAGGTTCGACGAAACATTGATGGTTTCTCAGCTGGAACGCGTCGTCCACAGCCTCAGTATCAACGGCGAGCAAACGGTATTATTCCAAGCACTGAGCAAGAATATATGATTGCACTTGGTGGGAGGGCTTCGCGCCGTGACATGCACGCCTCACCAGCAAAGAAGGCATCGAAAGCGACTGCCGCAAAAAAGAAGCTACAGAAGTTGTACGCGTCACGTCACCAGTTACAGCAAACGCACAAACGCAAACTTTTGCCCACGTTGGCCGTGGTTGCCGCCCTTTCCTTCGGCTTATTCGGTATGTTGCATACAGGCGCCGATAATTCAGTGATTGCTGATCCCGATCTTAGAAAAATTTTAGAAGACAACGGCGATACGCCAACAGATAAACTAGCATATAATCAGGGGAATTATCAGGTGGCGCCGGATTTGCCGCGGATGCTGGACATCAAAAAGCTCGGCATCCAATCAAGAGTGACGCGGCTAACAACCCGCGACAACAGCGAGCCCAAGTCGCCACAAAATATTTATGATATCGGATGGTATGAAAACAGCGCTAAGCCTGGAGAGAACGGAGCGACGTTACTAATTGGTCATAAAAACGGTTCAGAAAAAATCGGCGTGTTTCATGATCTTACAAAGCTGGTGCCAGGTGATGAGTTCCAGCTGGAACTTGGTGACGGCACCATTAAAAATTACCAGGTGGTAAAGCTCGATACGTTCCCGCGCGGGCAAGTCGACTACCGTGACCTTGTGAATTCCGCAGTCGAGGGCGTGAATGGCCTAAACCTGTTAACGGCTGTCGGCAGCTTCACTTCAAACGCCGGAGTCACGCAACAACTGGCTGTATATACGATCGAAAAGATGGACGATCAATCTTCTCAGGCAACAAAGAATACTTTTCGCTAAGATTTACGTTGCGCTTGAGATTCTAGCAAAGTATAGTTAGGTGTAGGATTTTTGTTTCGAGAGTCCGTAAAAGACGATTTATTTTTTGATTTTCTTACAGTTTGTTCCGTTGGCTAATGAAGTGATAGTGAATGCCACGCACGCAACTGTAGGTGCCGATAGAAAGGACACTACATGGAACCAATAACGCTATTGCTCGCAATTGGCGGGATTGCTGCTGGCTTTGGAGCGAGTACAGCAATCACAAACAGAAAACTTGGGGCAGCCCAGGACCAAGCCGACAAGGAGTTAAAACGAGCACGAAAAGAGGCTGAAAAGGCGCTCGACGAAGCTAAGAAGGAAGCCAATAAACTTGCCGATGATGCTCGTCAGGACGAAGCAACTCGTCGTAAAGAAATAAAAGGAGTAGAACAGCGACTACTTGATAGAGAAGAATCGCTTGATAAAAAGTTGGATGAACTAGACAAGCGCGCCGAACGCTTGCGTAAGGGTGAAGACGAGGTTGAACAGCTAAAAGACGAGATTCGCAAAATCAGAACAAAGCAACAAGATAAGCTCGAAAAAATTGCCAAGCTATCGAAGTCAGACGCTGCAGACAAGTTGATGCAGATGACAGAGCGGGACATCCGTAATGACCTGACAGGCTTGATAGTCAAGATTCAGAATGAAACCAAAGAAGACGCAGAAGATAAGGCTGCTGCCATATTGGTTGGCGCTATGGAGCGAATGGCGAGCGAAGTGACAGCTGAGCGTACAGTCAGTGCAGTGAAGCTTACAGACGACGACATGAAGGGTCGCATTATTGGGAAAGAAGGTCGCAACATCCAGGCCCTGCAACGCGCGACTGGCGTAGATATTATGGTTGACGATACACCAGGCATGATCATCCTCAGTTCATTTGATCCAATCCGGCGTGAAGTTGCCCGGCAAACTATGGAAATGCTCATGAAGGACGGTCGTATCCATCCTGGGCGTATTGAAGAGATTGTGGAGAAAGCCCAGAAACAAGTCCAAAAAGAAGTTATGCGGGCAGGAGAAGACGCTGCGAGAGAAGTCGGTATCATCGGTATTCCTAAAGAAGTTCTGCAGCTACTCGGTGAACTTAAATTCAGAACGAGTTACGGACAGAACGTACTTAAACACAGTACTGAGATGGCTCATATTGCGGGTATTATTGCCGAAGAACTTGGTGCAAACGTAAAAGTTGCTAAGTACGCAGCGCTTGTGCATGACTTGGGCAAGGCATTGACACACAAAATGGAGGGCAAGCACCACCATATTTCTGGCGAGATGCTCCGTAAATATGGTGCGCCAGAAGAGATCGCGCATGCGGCAGAAGCGCACCATGACGACATGGAGGCAACCACAATTGAGGCACTTATCGTCCGTGTTGTCGATGCAATTAGCGCATCGCGGCCAGGAGCGCGTAACGTTTCTGCAGAGAATTTTGCAGAGCGGATGAAAGAGCTAGAGAATATCGCGAATGGTTTTCCTGGTATCGAAAAATCTTACGCAATTAGTGCTGGTCGTGAAGTCCGCGTGTTTGTACGGCCCGGAGACATTGACGATCTTTCAGCCATCAAGCTTGCACGCGATATTGCGACTAAGATCGAATCAACCATGCAATATCCAGGAACTATCAAAGTAAATGTAATCCGCGAAACCCGCGCAATCGAGTTCGCCAAATAATGTGCACCCAAAGTCCCGTATACTGTAATCATGGTCACAATCACATTTGAATCACATGCGACATCGTTCGACAACGAAAACGGAGTAGCGTCAGGTTGGTTTGATGCGCGGTTGTCACCAACAGGCATAGAACAAGCTAAGCAGCTAAGTACGCGCTACGCAGATCAGTCCTTTGATGCTATTTTTACATCTGATCTGAAGCGAGCGTATCAAACAGCAACGATTGCGTTCGATTTTGATCCAAAGCATATATTTTCTGATTGGCGGATAAGGGAGTGTGACTACGGCTTGTCAACGCAAATTTCCAAACATGAAATTGAAACAACCAAACAAAACTTTATTTCGAATCCCTACGACCACGGCGAAAGCTATTCGCAAGTTATGGAGCGGATGGGTAGTTTTATAGCCGATCTTAGGTCGTTATGGGATGGTAAAAATGTTCTGGTGATTGGTCACCGTGCAACGCATATGGGATTTGAGCATTTTCTAAATAACAAACCATTAGAACAGTATATGACCGAGCAGTGGCAATGGCAGCCAGGCTGGCACTACGAGTTGCAATAAGAAAGTAAGCTATGAATGTACTTTATATCGGTGACGTAATGGGCGAAAAAGGTATTGAGGCAGTAGAAATGTTTTTACCCGAAATCATATTTAAATATGATTTAAATATGATTTTAGCTCAGGCAGAGAACGTAACAGCGGGCAAAAGTATGTCAATAACAGATATGAAACGCTTACAATCAATCGGAGTAAACTTTTTTACTGGAGGCAACCACACGCCAAGCCGTAGTGAACTGCACACCGCACTTAAAGATCAAGACCAGCCAGTGATTGGCCCCGCAAACATGATTGCCTGTCCGGGACCTGGCTGGAAGTATGTGAATACTCCTAAGGGAAAGGTGCTCGTAATATCAATGCTAGGCAATAAAGTAGGCAAGCCTGACGAAATCGAAAACCCACTTCAGAAAATTGATGAAATCTTAGATAAAAATATTCAAGTCCCGCGCGTTGCGACGATTGTAAACTTCCATGGTGATTACAGTAGTGAAAAGAAAGTATTTGGGTATTATTTAGACGGTCGAGTGACGGCGGTTATCGGCGACCATTGGCATGTCCCGACGGCTGATGCAATGGTGCTTCCAAAAGGCACTGCGCACATGACTGATGTTGGCATGTGTGGTATTTTGCACTCAAGTCTTGGGGTTAAAACAGATGTAATTATTGAGCGATGGCGAAATGGTACAAAGAACGTAAACCTCTTAGAAACCGAAGGGCAACTGCAATTTAATGCAGTCCTAGTTTCCGTAAATGAGACAACTGGGCTTGCAAAAAATATAACCCATCTCCAGAAAATTCAACCACTAGCACACTAAGCACAAAATTCGGCAATGTTCTGGTATAGTAGTAATCACAAGCAAAATAAACGTGGTGGGCAAGGGGAAAACACATGAAAGAAAAAATCATGGCAATTGATCGTAAGATTATTATTGCCACAATTGTAGTCGTGTTGGCGCTCATTGGGGCGCTCTTTATTGGATCAGATGAAGCGCCTGTAGTGAATAATGAAACAGTCGTAGCTCAAGAGGAAGAAGCAGCAACACCAGAAGCCGAAGAAGCTGCACCAACAGTAGAGGAAGAAGCTGAGGCTGAGACGGAAGAAACAGAGACAACTGAAGAAGCTGCGAACGAAGAATCGGAAGCGTCTACTGAAGCTGAAACAGAAGATGCTGCGTCAGCAGATACCGCTGCAAACTATGACTACGTTGCACAGGTAGACGATTCTTACACAAAAATTGCCCGTAAGGCTGTTCAGACCTACGGACTTTTGAACGATGTAAGCTTAAGTCAAGCGCAAATTATTGCAGCAGAGACAGCTCTAACACAAACCGCAGGCGAACCACTACTGATCGTCGGTGAGAGTGTTTCGTTAAGTGAATCTGATGTTGCGAATGCAATCGAAGAGGCGCAGGCACTCGATGAACCGACCGAAGCGCTATGGGCTACTTACGTGGGCTCAGCTGACTTCAATACCGACACTGTCGGTGAAGCTCAAGACTAGGTATAGTTCATTTCAATAAGGTTTCTGTACTGCGTTCGCGATGTTCGCTATACTGCTTATGACAATTTGAGGTACATACTTTGGGAGTATCCGTGCTCGTAACAAACACCCGAAAACAAGTCAGAGTCGTGTCGTATCTGCTGCAAGCCATGCTCTTGCTGGCTTCTATCATGATTACGTCTCTCGTGTCTCCAATCTGGAACAGTGCAGGTGCTGCACCAGGAGATGGCCGGATGATGCTTTTCTGGGATGGTGGTGTGGCGCCGACGGGTTGGAGTTGTGTGTCATGCATCCCTGGCGATGATTTCTATGAATTATTTCCACGGGGGAACACGACGTACGGCGGAACGGGCGGAGCTCTTGACCATGCACATACGGCGGATACGAGCATAGCCGCTACAACGAGCAGCGCCGCTTCTATTACAGAAAATGGCACAGACTTAAGTGACAATACGCATTCTCATAGTGTGAGTAGTACCCAAGCAACTGCCTCAAATCTGCCAAGTTACCGACAGCTTAATATAATCAGGGCCAATACCACTGGGGAACCATCTAATATTCCAGCTGGAGCAATTGGCGTGTTTGATGCGAGTTTGCCATCTGGATGGACGGCATACAGTAGTCAGAATGGATACTTTGTGCGCGGTGGTACGAGCGGCTCGACCGGAGGCAACAATACGCATAATCACGCGCTTACCATCACGGTCGGAGCCGGTGCCGGGATTACTCACGGTATAAAAAGCGGCCAGCCGGTTTCTTCTGCCAACGCAAATCATACTCACACAGCGAGTGGTTTTTCAGATACGATTAGCAACGAACCACCTTACTTAGAAGCGGTGTTAGCTCAGGCAGGCACCACAGATCC
>Ga0136558_1000754_pt1 | contig 17341 bp, 22 predicted proteins | sample AntRauTorckE6833_FD_101391 | JGI IMG/M metagenome (GOLD analysis project Ga0136558, IMG submission 101391) | Saline lake microbial communities from Rauer Islands, Antarctica - Metagenome Torckler E6 #833 | ecosystem: Environmental > Aquatic > Non-marine Saline and Alkaline > Saline | place...
CCTGAAGTCGTGTAACGCGTAAGCAACAATAAATATGAAAATCAGAAAAGGAGATACAGTGAAAGTAATCACTGGAAAAGACAAAGGAAAAACTGGTAGCGTCCTTACGACCCTAGCAGAGACTGATCAAGTAGTGATCGAAGATATCAACGTTGTGAAGCGACACCAAAAGAACAAGCGGTCTCGTTCACAAGGTCAGATTATCGAAAAGAGTATGCCTATCCATGTTTCTAACGTCGCTTTGATGGAAGGAAACAAGACAGTACGAGTTGGTTACACTTTCGAAGGAGAGGGTGACAAGCGAAAGAAAGTTCGAGTAGCTCGACCGTCAGGTAAGAAGATTTAATCTTCATTAAATTATTAAAGTAAGTAACACATAATAGAGTATGGAAACTGTACAGACTCAACTTACTTCTGTATTTGAAACTCTTAAAGGAGAGTTTGGGTACAAGAATGTAAACCAAGCGCCAAAAATTGAAAAAGTAGTTATCTCAGTCGGAACTGGTCGAGTAGACGACAAGGCAAAGATTGCTCTTATCGAAGATCGACTCGCACAAATTACTGGTCAGAAGGCCGCTCCACGAGCAGCTAGAATGTCAATTGCGACCTTCAAGCTACGAGAAGGAGATATCGTTGGCTACCAAGTAACCTTGCGGGGACAAAGAATGAATGACTTTTTAAACAAACTCATCAACATCGCTATCCCTCAAACTCGAGACTTCCGTGGACTGAAGTTCACTTCTATCGACGAAATGGGTAACTACACTCTAGGAATCAAGGATCACACAATTTTCCCTGAAACCGCGGATGAAGATATCAAAGATATCTTCGGAATGTCTATCACAATCGTGACGACAGCCAGCACTCCGCCAGAAGCCGAAGCACTACTAAGGCATATCGGAATGCCGTTGAAAAAACGAGAAGTTGAAGAAAAAGCGTAAGCTGATTCTGAAATAAAAATAAAAATAAAAAGCCGGTCGCTCTGCGACCGGCTTTTTATTTTTGCGGAGACCTTTCCTGCGTTCTTACGATTACATAACCTGGCTTTTATTATCAGACCAATTGTTATTGGTCGTCGCGGCTAGAGAGTGTACGTTTAAGTGTCACATTATTTATTTTGAAAGGCAGAAAACTTGAGCAAGAGAAAAGAGTATCAGTACAAGAAATTTAGATGTACTGAACAAAGCCATGAAAGACTTATCTTCAATCATAGGAATTGCCGAGGATAAACAGTTCTTCAAGAGAAGTAAACTCTGACACCCGATGGTGCAAACCGTCGGTTATTTATTACCTAAAATATTGCTTTTTAATATTATTCTGGTATTGTTGGCCCTAAGACAGCAGGCACCTACTTTGGGCAACCTGTCGTTGAAGGCTGATGGAGCAATGCTTCGTTTGCCGGATTTATAAGGAAGAAAGTCATCGTTACTAGATGAAACTACTTCAAACAATTAAAATAGGACAATTGGTGTTAGTGAGTCGATTTATCGATCATCACGAGCACTTATTGTTTCATTCATCATGGCTAGAAAAGCTTTAATTCTCCGCGCAGAGCGGACACCAAAGTTTAAGTCACGTGTCGTACGTCGTTGCAAGCTTTGCGGACGAGGTAAGGGATACATGCGAGACTTTGGGACCTGTCGAATTTGCTTCCGCGAACTCGCACACGAAGGACATATACCAGGCGTAAGAAAATCATCATGGTAGGCGACACAATAGGCGATTTAATAATTCGTCTGAAGAACGCTGGAGCAGTTAAAAAGAATACAGTTTCATTACCGTATTCAAAATTGCGAGAGGCAGTTCTCAACAAATTAGTTGAAGCAGAATACGTTTCTGCAACGACCACAAAAGGAAAAGTAGTACAAGAAAAAACCCTCGAAGTGACACTAAGGTACGAAAATGGTATTCACCGAATCAACGGTGTTAAGCGTGTTTCAAAGCCTGGTCGACGTCTCTACACGAAGGTATCGGACTTACATCCGGTTAAGTTTGGAAGGGGACACCTTATCCTTTCTACTCCAGCAGGAATTCTGACAAACACAGAAGCCAAGGAGAAGAAAGTCGGCGGTGAACAACTCTTCATTATTTGGTAAGTATGAGTCGATTAGGAAAAATTCCAGTAGCTATCCCAAGCGGAGTAGAAGTTACTCTAGCTGACAGCGTACTGACGGTGAAAGGTTCAAAAGTAACTCTTTCACGAGAAGTTAAAGATGATGTAAATATCGCTATCGAAGGTGATTCTGTAACTCTATCTCCTGGAGATACGGTAGCAGCGAAAGCTCTTTGGGGTACTTACGCAGCACACCTACGTAACATGATTACTGGTGTAACTGAAGGATTCACAAAAATATTAGAGATTGAAGGAGTTGGTTACCGAGGAGAGGTCAAAGGTAAGGACATCGTTCTTAACGTTGGTTTTTCTCACCAGGTTATTCTCGAAATTCCTGAAGGCATTACGGCACTAATTGAAAAGAACGTCATCACTCTAACCGGAGCTGATAAGGACGCTCTTGGTCAATTTGCAGCTAATGTTCGAAAGGTTAAGAAGCCTGAGCCATACAAAGGAAAGGGTATTAGATACCAAGGTGAATACATTATTCGTAAGCAAGGTAAGAAGGCTGTTTAGGCTTGTAATAATTCAATATGGAAAAATCACAATACAAAACAGAAATGCGGGCAAAACGACACAATCGTTTACGTCACAGGATTTCTGGTACAGCTGTTCGACCACGCTTATCTGTGTATCGAAGTAATATGTTTGTGTACGCACAACTTATTGACGACGAAACCAATAAGACTCTAGCTTCTGTAGACTCTCGAAAAGAAACTAAAGGAACAGCAGTTGAAAAAGCTAAAGTAGTTGGAGCTGAGATTGCTAAGAAAGCAACAGCGTTAAAGATTACTGAAGTAGTGTTTGACCGAGGTGGATTCCGATATCAAGGTATCGTAGCTGCTTTGGCTGATGCTGCTCGAGAAGGAGGACTTAAGTTCTAGGCCCAACTGCTGGATGTAGTTTTTAAATTTATTTAATAACTTCATCGATTGCAGTTTAGGCCCTTCCAGATAATTAGTCGGGGACTAATTATCTGGAAGACCTTAATTAATCAAAGAACTAAATTATTCAACTAAGAAATTATAATGTCAGAAGAAAAACAGCAGGAAGCTACAACTGGCACAAAGCCAGAAGCTGCAGAAACAAAAACTGCAGTAGCAGCTGGAGCTACAACAGCTCCAGCTACCGATGCACCAGCTGCGACTCGAGGACCTAGAAGTCCACAAGCTCGTCGCGGAGGAGGTAATGATAGACGAGGTGGAGCTGGGGGAGGTCGTCCAGGGGGACGACGTCCAAGAAGAGGTGGACGTCAAGAACGACCACGTCAAGAATTTGATCAAAAGATTGTTAGTATCAGACGAGTTACTCGTGTGATGGCTGGTGGTCGACGATTTTCTTTCTCGGTCTCAATGGTCATTGGAGATAAAAAAGGTAAAGTTGGAGTTGGAATCGGCAAGGCCGGAGACACTCAGCTTGCTATCGAAAAAGCGGTACGAGATGCTAAGAAGAACATGATTGTAGTACCGATGGATAAAGACGGACGAATTCCACACGATGCGCACGTGAAGTACGCTTCAAGTGAAGTAATGATTATGCCAGCACCAGGACGAGGTCTTGTAGCCGGATCATCTGTTAGAACAGTACTAGAGCTAGCTGGAGTTAAGGACATTACTGCCAAGCTATTTTCTCGAAGTAAGAACAAGCTTAACAACGCTCGCGCTGCTGTCGAAGCGCTTAAGCAACTTAAAAAAGGTTAATTTATGCAATTACATGAATTAAAGCCAACCTCACCACGAAAAACTGCTAAGCGGATTGGACGAGGAGGTAAGCGCGGAAAGACCTCAGGAAAGGGTCACAAGGGGCAAAAGGCTCGAACAGGAAACAGTACACGACCAGAAATGCGAGACATCATCAAGAAGCTACCAAAGCTTCGAGGTCACGGAAAGAACCGAGCTCGAACAGTAAACTCTGAAAGAGTACTACCGATCGTGATCAACGTGTCTGCCCTAGAATCAGCACTAAAAGCTGGCGTAACAGTTACACCAAAACTTTTAGTAACATCAGGAGTAATCTCATCAGAGAAGCGAAAGGCACCAGCAGTAAAGATTCTTGGTAACGGAAGCTTGACCAAGAAGTTTATTGTCGAAGATTGTCAGGTCTCTAAGTCGGCTAAAGAAAAGATTGAAGCGGCTGGCGGAAGTGTTAAATAAGCGGTAGCATAGGCTTATGCAAACATTTTTTCACAAACTTAAAGTAATCTTCACCGAACCATCTATTCGAAATCGAGTACTGTTCGTGTTAGGAGCTTTGGTTATCTTCCGAGCCTTAGCAACTATTCCTATTCCTGGAGTTGATCAAGCTGTTCTCGCACAGTTTTTCGACAACAACCAGTTTCTTGGTTTGTTAAACATCTTCTCTGGAGGTGGCTTAGCTAACCTATCAATCGTGATGCTTGGAGTTGGTCCATTTATTACCGCTTCAATTATCATGCAGTTGATGACTGTGATGAGTACTAAACTAAAGAGTCTGTATACCGAAGAAGGGGAGGCTGGACGAGCTAAGTTTACTCAGTTCAGTCGAATGCTCACGCTACCACTAGCGATTTTGCAAGGATTTGGTTTTTTAACCCTTTTGCAAAGCCAGGGTGTGATCAGCGGACTATCTACTTTTGATTTCGTAACTAACGTAATCTTGATCGTAGCCGGTTCTGTATTGTTGATGTGGATTGGTGAGTTGGTAACCGAATACGGTATTGGTAATGGTGTTTCTATCATTATCTTTGCTGGTATCGTAGCAACCTTGCCACAAACAATGAGTCAATTATTGTTCAACTTCGACGCATCTCAATTGCCACTGTACCTAGGGTTTGCGATTTTCTCAGTCGCGATTATCTATGCCGTGGTAGTAATGACCGAAGCAGAGAGGCCAGTACCAATTACTTATGCTAAGCAAAGTCGAGGAGGTTCTACTTATGGTAGTAGCTCTTCATACTTGCCAATGCGATTGAATCAGGCCGGAGTTATTCCTATCATTTTTGCGTTATCAATTCTATTGTTCCCTCAAATGGTATTAAATATCCTGTCTGCCTTCAATATTTCTTGGGTAGCACAAGCTAATGAAGTAGTGACCGCTTACCTCAACAATCAATGGATATACGGAGGTATCTACTTTGTGTTGGTATTCCTGTTTACTTTCTTCTACACTGCAGTAACTTTTGATCCTGAAGCAGTATCAAAAAACCTACAGCGAAGTGGAGGATTTATTCCCGGAATCAGACCAGGAGCTCATACCTCAGAATACTTGGGTAACCTAGTAACGAGATTGACTCTAGTAGGAGCTATCTTCCTTGGTGTAGTGGCCGTACTACCAGTTGGTATGCAAATTGCTACCGGTATTACCGCTCTAGCAATTGGTGGAACCGCCGTATTGATCGTAGTGTCAGTAGTATTGGACTTGATCCGAAGACTAGAGGCACAAGTCTCAATGCGAGACTACTAAATTTCCTAAAATCACTTCATCAGCCTCGTTGGCCTGTGAAAATTTTATCCACCGTACCCAACGTACGGCTCACAAAATTTTCCTTGCCCGTCTCGCGTCTAAAGTAATTTAAGAAAATTCATACTAAAAAACCGGACTCATTTGAGTCCGGTTTTTTAGTATCTATTCTTTAGTGAGTAGCCGATTGGGACCTCGTTTCTTTTTTGTTCCCAAACTTCGGTGTCTAGCCATTCTTTGTAAGCGTCGAAGACGGCGATGGCGACGGATTGAGGGTTTTGTCTTGAGGTGTCGATGATAAAGTCAAAGTGGCTTTTTTCATAAGGATCTATCCCGTAGAGTTTTCGGAAGCGTGATTGCTCGTTTAACATTCTTTTTCTGACTTGGGTTGAGACAGCGTCTAGCGAGGTTGAATTAGTACCGACCGAACTGCGCATGTCGTTACTTACAGTGTCTTTGTAGATTCGGACAGTGGCCAGGTCAATGTCCAGATCTAAATAAACTTTAAATGATTCTGGTATCCAATAAAAGCCTAAACGTGAATCAACGACAATGTCTTCTTTGTCTCGAAGTCCTCTAAGTTTTTCGTCTACTTCGGCGTCTAGAGTGTGATCAGTTTCGGCATCTTCGTTGTACTTTTCTAAAGTCATCTTTTTACCAGCCAGGATTTTACGAACCATATCACCAGATGAGTGACGGGTGTAACCGAGTATTTCAGCGACCTTATCAGCCGTAGAAGACTTTCCACTGCCAGGTTTGCCAGAGATGGTAATGATGTGATTTCTATTCATGCGAAATAAGCATATCACATTGTTGCTAAGGTCGTAAAAAGTTGCTACTCTCACTATTCATGGAGATAGACACAGCTAAAATAAAAGGTCACTTAGTGGTGATAATGGCCCCGATGGGAAGTGGTAAAGGGACTTTGATTAAGAGTGCCTTAGAAGAGTACGGGAGCCTGGCTCTAACGATCTCTTGCACCTCACGGCAGATTCGTCCGGGGGAAGTTGATGGTGAACACTATCACTTTGTTACCAAAGAAGAATTTGAAGACAAGGTAAAAGTGGACGATTTTCTGGAGTGGGCAGAATTTGCTGGTAATTATTACGGTACTTTAAAAAGTGAAATCATCCCGCGGTTGATGAATTGTGAGGTAGTGGTTGTGGAAATAGAGGTTCAGGGAGTCGAACAGTTATTGGAACTGATTCCCCGAGACCATATGACCATCACTTATGTCGACGCTGGTGGTTGGGAAGGCTTGAAAGCCCGAGCTATCGCCCGAGCACCAATTACTAATGAAGAATTAGAAGCTAGACACCAACGGTATCTGGTAGAAAAACAAGCCAAACCCTTGGCCGATGTAATCATCAATAACACCGAAGATTTTGAGATTGCCCAAGCAGAATTTTATCAAGTGATTGCAGACGCTAATAAAAAGTGTAAATTATAGATATGAAAGCAACAACCATTATTTTTATTGGACCCCAAGGAAGTGGTAAAGGAACTCAGATTGAATTACTAGACAAGGTGATTACTGAAAAAGATCCCCTTAGAAGAATTGTTGACATTCAAACTGGTCGACGGTTTCGGGCAATGACAGCCAAGAAAGAAACTTATGCCGAAAGAAAAGTTGCTCGAACTTTAGATACTGGAGAATTGCAACCAGATTTTTTGACCCACTTACTCTGGGGTCAGGCCATGCTTGAACAACTAGATCCAAAGAGTCATTTATTGATAGATGGTTTTCCTAGAACAGTTACACAAGCTAGTGTTTTAGAAGAAGCCTTAGATTTTTTCGAAAGAAATATTGTTCACATAATCAACCTTGATACTCCTGAAGAGGTAGTGCGAGATAGAATGAAGGGAAGGGCCCGGGCTGACGATACGGCCGAAGCGATTGAAATTAGATTGAGATCATATAAAGAAGACACTCTTCCGGTGCTTGATTATTACCGAGTACGACCAGACACCACGGTGCATGATATAGACGGCACTTTAGATATCGAAGGCGTACACAATGAAATCCTAAAAGCTTTAGAACTAATATAATGATTCACAAAAAAACACCAGAAGAAATCAAAGCTTTAGATGAAGCTGGTTCTATCTTAGCCAAATTCCTTAAGGAGCTGGTCAAAGTGGCTGTTCCTGGAGCTACGACCCTAGATATAGATGATCGAGCGATGGAGTTGGTTGAAGAGTACGGAGTTGAGCCGATATTGCTTGGTTATCACCCAGGCTTTGCTGACCGACCTTATCCGGCGGCTGTTTGTGTATCGGTAAATAACTGTGTCCAGCACGGAATTCCTTCTAAAGACGTGGTTTTGCACGAAGGAGACGTGGTAAATATCGATATGTCCATTTCCCACAACGGTATGGTTGTAGATTCAGGATTGACTGTAGGGGTAGGTAAAATCGATGATGAGGCTCGAAGACTACTAGCTTGCACAGAGGAAGCTCTAGCTCACGGTATTAAGGCTGCTCAGCCTGGAGGTCATATTGGTGACATCAGTGAAGCGGTACAGAAGTTTGTCGAATCCAGAGGCTTTTCGGTGGTTGAGGTACTTTGTGGTCATGGGGTTGGGTATGAAATCCACGAAGAACCAAACATTCCAAACTTCGGCAAAGCCGGAACCGGTCCAAAAATTGAGGTCGGTCACGTCTACGCGATTGAGCCGATTGTAAATGCTGGCAAGCCAGAAGTATTCTTTGATGATGAGGGTGACGGCTACAGTGTCTATACAGCGGATGAGTCATGGAGCGCTCATTTCGAGCATACCGTGGCCATTACCGAAGACGGTCCAAGAGTATTGACAAAAAGATAGAATCAGGTACACTATAGGAAGTTGAGGAGGGGTCGTCCATCAGAAGCTACCAACTGTGTCTAGGACACTTTCCAGTTGGAGTATTACAGTTCTGATATTGCCTGTCACATGTTGACAGTGTCCGAGCCAGGACGACCCCTTCTCTAGGGTTCATAAAGACTAAAATAGCAAACCCCGACAAACAATTTGTCCGGGGTTTTTCTTTTGTCGGTAAAACCCTTTAGGTTTGTCGGCCTTTTTGTTATACTGCTCCCACTAAAATAACAATTATTATGTCAAAAAACCCAAAACAAGAGCGTTCATTGGTATTACTAAAAACCGATGCTGTGCAAAGAAGTCTGATCGGAGAAATTATCAAAAGATTCGAACAGACTGGTCTTAAAATAAGCGCTATGAAGATGATCGAAGCGACTGAAGCGCAACTCCTAGAGCATTATCACAAAGACGACGCTTGGTACCAAAAGAAAGGCGAAGGGATTGTAGCTGATCTTAAAGATCAAGGTAAAGAAGCCGAAAAAGAGGCGATTGAATACGGAAAGGATATCATCCGAACCGTCGTTACTTATATGCAAGCTAGTCCAATCGTGGCTCTAGTTTTAGAGGGTAACAAAGCGACTTCAGTAGTGACTAAAATTGTTGGATCTACCGAGCCGTCAACTTCAGACGTCGGAACTATTAGAGGAGACTACACTGTAGACTCATTTAGTCATGCTACTTACGAGAACCGAGCAGTACGAAACCTAGTGCATCAATCTGAATCTCCAGAAGAAGCCGAACGAGAAATAGCTATCTGGTTTAAGGAAGCTGAGATTATGAAATACACGACTGCCCAAGAGAGAATCCTATACGATGTAAACCTAGACGGTACTCCAGAATAGAACATATAATCATAATAAATATTCAACAACCGGACACTTGCAGAGCCGGTTGTTTTTGTATACCATAATAGATGGAACCACTTACGTATGTTCTGATTACGTGTTAAAAGGGCTGCTAGAAATCATGCCTCGTGCCGAAGACCATTTAGGGTCATCGAATAGTCGGGTCAGACAAGGTGCCCACCTGATGTATACATCAGGAGCATACGGATGGTTCCATTGAAAAGACACCCCCCTCCAGGGTGTTTTTTCTTAAGCAAAACAACAAGAAGCAAAGCTTCTTGTATGGCTTTGCTTAGACAGACGCTTAGTTAGATTCGACCCCCCAAGGGAGAATCTGGCTGCAGCGGGCTGCTAGCGATATAAATAAACCACAAATTATCAATACTTCGTGCTTAGACAGACGCTTAGCTAGTTCGACCCCCAAGGGAGTAAATCTGCCATTGAGGCGATTTACTCCGCTTCTGACGAGAGTCAGAAATTTACGATGTCTCCAGACGAGTAAATAGGTGGGGCCCAGTGTAGACCTTTAGGCAAGTCGCTGAGGATTTAAAAGTCTAACCACCACCAGTGGCCTAAGCAACAAAGGCTTGCTACTATAAACCAATGATCGGCTTCGTATCAATCTTCATATTCCTCTTCAGCCTCTTCGCAATTTTTCACCGAATCGCTTTAACCTTCTCTCTATACTGGTACTACTGGTGGTTTGATATTCTGATGCACTTCTGGGGTGGGATACTACTCGGTCTACTTTTCTATATTGTTATTAAGTCTCGTTGGTTTAATCTAAAACCAAAGACCGCACTGATAGTTAGCTTTTTGCTAATGGTCACTTTAGGCTGGGAACTATTCGAATGGCTAATCAGGTCAATTTCAAGCCTCAATTACGTTACAGACACGATAACTGACGTCACAATGGGACTTTTTGGTGGATTACTCGTCCATATAATTTCTCGTACGTATACAATGAAATGATATGAGTTCAACTTTAGGTTTTTATGGAGGAGTAGGATCGGTGACTGGTTCTAACTTTATGTTAGATACTGGCAACTTAGCGATGTTGGTAGACTGTGGTTTGGTTCAGGGTGACAAATTTGCTGATGAAATTAATCGTCGACCGTTTGCTTACAGTCCAGCCAATGTCGATATTTTATTTGTTACGCACGCCCACGCAGACCACATCGGTCGGATTCCCAAGTTAGTCAAAGATGGTTTCAGAGGAAAAATTTACTCAACCACACCGACCAAAGACTTGGCCCAGATAATGTTTGCTGACGCGCTACACATAATGGAGTTTGAATCTAAGCGCGATAACCAAAAGCCACTGTATTCAGAGGAGGATATAGAATTAGCGTTATCTCTTTGGGAGACTCGGGGGTATCACGACGCCATTGAATTGCCAGATGATGTCGAAGCTGTCTTTACCGACGCTGGTCACATCCTTGGTTCAGCTATGGTCAACCTGACTCGTTTTGGCAAGAAAGTAGTTTTTACTGGTGACATCGGTAACATACCTCAGCCCCTCTTAGATCGACCAGAGGTTCCTAAAGACTATGATTATATGGTCATGGAAAGTGTTTATGGCGACAGAGTACACGAAGAAGTCGCTGAAAGAACCGCTCTGTTAAGACATTATATTGAAGACACGATAAAAAAGCAGGGGACACTTATTATTCCTGCATTCTCACTAGAAAGAACGCAAGGAATTCTTTTTGAAATCAATAATATGATTGAGTCAGGCGAGATACCTTCAATCAAGACCTACCTTGATTCACCACTGGCCATAAGAGTGACCGATGTTTATCGAAACTCGAACGAGTACTTAAAACCAGAAGTTCAAGAGCAAATAAAAAACGGTGACGACATTTTCTCTTTTGAAGGACTATCCTTTACCGAAACCATGAAAGAGTCTAGTCAGATAGCTCATCAAGGCGGACCAAAAATCATCATCGCCGGCTCGGGCATGAGTCACGGAGGAAGAATCCGTCAACACGAAAAGCAATTCTTAGGCAACAAAAATACCACCTTACTTTTAGTCGGTTATCAAACAGTCGGTAGTGTTGGACGACTGCTACAAGACGGCGCCAAACAAATATTTATCGATAAGGTTAATGTTGAGGTGAGAGCCACGGTCGCTACTATCAGAGGTTTCTCTGGTCACGCTGACCGCAATCAGCTAATTGATTTAGTCCATGGAGGATGTAGCGAAGCCAAGCAAGTGTTTGTGACGATGGGGGAGGAGAAAGCCTCATTGTTCCTTACCCAAAGGCTAAGAGACTATCTCGGAGTAAACGCAATCGCCCCCGACGAAAACGACGAAGTCGAAATAGATTTCTAGTTTAGATAAATAAAACCACTCCGCTAGGGAGTGGTTTTATTTATGAGATTGCTTACTTAGATGCTTCGGCAACTACTCGGTTGAATGCTTCTGGGTTTTCTACAGCTAGAGTAGCTAGAATCTTTCGGTCAAGCTCGATATTTTTGTCCTTCAGAGTCTTTATGAATCGACTGTACTTGATGCCGTGAGCCATCAGAGCGGCGTTGATTCGGACTGTCCAAAGTCGTCGGAAATCATTTTTCTTGTCTTTTCGGTGAGCGAAAGCATAAGTCTGTGCATGATAGATCGCTTCTCTCGCTTGCTTCTTTTTAGTTGAGCGTCCAAATCGATATCCCTTCACTTCGTCTAGGATATTTCTTCGTCGCTTTTGGGCCATTAACCCTCCTTTTACTCGTGACATACTATTTTTTGATGGTTAATAAATTATGCTCCTGTTCCAGGTAGGAATCGTCGAGTAATTCTCTTGCTCAATGATAGTAATTGAGTTCGCTTTCGGGCTAGTCGCTGTCGACCAGTCTGTCGGGCATTAAAGTGGTTTTGACCAGGACGACGAGCAACTAGCTTACCGTTCTTGGTTACTTTAATCCGCTTACTAAATGATTTGTTTGTTTTCATAATATTTTTTTGATCGGGCTTGTGTCATAGGGAAAGATGACAAAGTGGGCAAAATATAACGCATTTAGGCATAAAAGTCCAGTAAAAAACCACCTATGTACATTTTACTAGTAAATTGTACAATTAGATTGTTCTAAGAAATAGGCAGGTACTACATACTTTGCCACAAATGTTCTTCATTCGGAGGTTTAAAATGGACAATTTCTGTCTTGGTAGGCCTTATATATTAAAATTGGGAACACTTGGTAGTGTTGAAACAGCAATGCTAGGCTTGAATAACGTCGGCGTCACTCTTGATAAAGAGGCTGGTCAGATTACTAGAAAAGTATATTTTTCAAATACAATGTCATTGATTAATATAGTGCTGTATTCTTCGGCTCAGTTGGGCTGTACAGGAGGGCATACTACTCGTGACGTTGTCGAGTGTGCTCATACTAAATTTGACGTTGTCCCTTGTAAGCCAGAAGTTGCTACTCAAATCTGGCTACAATACCAACTGTTGATTCCGAACGGCAAGTTTCTTCTAGTAGCCATGGAACCCGTCTGTGACGACAAAGGTGCTCCGAATATATATGAATTATTGTGTAAGGGTGGCGGGCAACGGCGACTCAAAACTCAAATGGGATCTTGGAATAAGTTAATTTGGCCTGATGATTACCAAACCTGGGCCTTTGAAGTTCCTTAAAGACTTATTCTCTAATCCAAAAACCCGGCACAGTGCCGGGTTTGATTATATAAATTTCTTAAATTAATCCTCCTTCTATATCTAGTAAGTCATCTAGAGATTTCTTCTTGGACTTATTGTCGTCAGTTTTTTCAACCTTCTTTTTCTTTTTTACCTTAGTTTCTTCTTCCAGAATTTTTGGTTTATCTGACTTCTTTATCTTGGCCCCAGTTCTCTCGATAGTGGTAGTCCAGCCTTTAGGACTTTTCTTCATTGGGTCAGCGATTTTGTATTCAGCCGGGATGATTTTTAAGAATCTTTCCAGTCTTTCTTTTAAGAATCCGGACTCCATGTACTTGTATCGTCCCCAAAGGAAAAGATCGACTTTTACTCGATGTCCCTCCTCAAGCCATTCTGAAATCCTTTTAGCTTTTAGCTGTTGGTCGTGCTCACCGGTACCAATTTTTACCTGAACACTCTTCGTCTCGGTTACGTGCGCTTTAGCTTTGGCTACACTAGCTTTACGCTTAGTGTCGTAACGATATTGACCAAAGTCAGTGATCTTTGCTACCGGAGGCTTTGCTTTAGGAGAGATCTCAATCAAGTCAAGTTTTCGCTTCTCAGCTTCTTTGAGGGCGTCGGCTAGAGAGAGAGTGCCAATATTTTCACCATCAGGACCAATAACTCTTAATTCAGACGCTCTGATAGCCTGATTAATTCTTGTTCTGGTATCTTTTCCTGAATATCTTTTTTGTGGTGCTGGCAAATTAGTTTTGATTATTTGGTAATTTACGTGACGGAAACAAATAGTTAAGCGACGTAAGGTTATTACAAAATGTACCATAGAAATATGACTTTGCAACATCTAAAAACATGCTCATTGATTTAATAAATAAACAAAGTGTTCATCGTCACCAATTGATATTTTTTCTCGGCGGTAATTAATAGGAATATTTTCGTACCTATCAAGTCGATGTAACTCTCGGTCACTCACGTATATTATTTTTCCTTCAACCCGATCTCCTGTAGAAGGGACTATATTAAGACCTTCTTTCCTGAAGTTTTCTAAAGTAACTTTGCTGGTTTTACTAAAGCAAAGACAAACGACGTTCCGGACAATGGAATATTTAAGGGTCCCATAAACAAAGATAGAGTTGTCAGTCGGCTCGATCTGAGGAGGTTTGATCATTAAACTGAATAACAACAAGCTTAATAAGCTAAAAAGAAGCAGGTATTTCCTATTAACAATTAGTGTTTGCATGATTGTGGCTTAATACTAGCAAATGGTACAATCAATGAACATGTTAGGTTCTTCTGAAGAAGAAAAAACTCCACGAAGAGCGGCTAGACAAAGAGCCCGGCGCTCGTCCGCGCCTACTGAAGAAAAAGTCTTAAGAAAAACCGCCTGTCGAAAAGACCGGACGAATAATGAGAAAGGAAAGGCAATTCCTGAAGGTAGGGAAGAAGTGAAGTCAACTAGAGCCGTAGCCAGGGACGATGTTGTTGGTGAAGAGCGTAAAGCTCCAACTCCGTTTTCTAATGCTAAAGCTAAGCAGAGAAGACTGCGAAAAAGAAACATTGTTTTAGCTGCAGTGATGGTCATTGGTATAGGATCATCGGCGGCTGTTGGATTAACAGATAGTGGTCAGATTAATGTTAATGAAACTATTGAAGCTCGTAACGAAAGAATCCGCAATAACTCGGCGACTACCGATGATGAGTCAACCGGTGTAATAGAGATTCCGGTACAAAACACCGCAAACAGCTTACCAAATGGTGGTTTGGTTGGGGCTGGAAAGCCTAAGGTTCCAATCGCTCCACCAGTTGAAATTGCCAGCTCTACCGCTAGTTCTTCTAATGCTGTCGCTACTAGTACCGATGAGGTGATTGAAGAAGATGTTACTAATGGTGATGAGGTAGAAGAAGATGAAGAGATGGTTGAACCAGAAGAATAAATAGCCCAATCCAATACACAGAAGTTTTAGATAATCTCTCTGGTCACTATTTATATTTTTCTAAACAAGCTGAACACTTACAGCCATGAGGTTTAATGATGTCATTAAAATAAGTCTTACCGTAATCGTAAGTAATTTCTTCTCCCGCCTCGATGTCTTTTTTGGTAAAAATAAACACACGGGTTTCAGTACTATTTAATTCCGGATAACAATTTGGCTTGCAACTATGATTTATGTATCTGGCGACATTACTTCTGTCTTTCCCGTCAATAGTTTTTTTGTCGTTTAATTCAAACAAATATTTCCCGCCTCGACGGTTAGCTTCTTCCTCACTAATGATTTCTCCGAGGTACTCAATTACTCGGGTTTTCTTTTTAATAGCTTGATTAGCAAAAAGTCCGAGCCCGGCACTACTTCTCTTTACTGCTAGTTTTTCTTTTTTCTTCATAATTATTGAGGGAAGTATAACAAACTCTTTCGTTTGCACAGCGGTTAAAATTTTTATTATAAAACCTGTTAGAATGTACACATATGAGTGATGTTCTTCAAAAGTTCGTTAGAGCTAGTAATTATTTATCAGCCGCCCAAATTTATTTAAAAGATAATGTGTTGCTCAATGAGCCTTTGCAGGCTGAACACATTAAACCAAGATTATTAGGTCACTGGGGAACGTGTCCAGGGATTAATTTTACTTACGCCCATTTAAATCGAGCCATTATTGCTCATGATTTAGAAATGATGTTTCTACTTGGTCCTGGTCACGGCTTTCCAGCTGTCCAAGCCAACCTCTTTATGGAGGGAACGCTAGCAAAGTATTTTCCTGAGATTACTCACGATACTAAAGGTATGGCTCACATGGCTAAGAAATTTAGCTGGCCATACGGAAGTCCGAGTCATAGTAGTCCAGAAGCTCCAGGAGTTATTGTTGAGGGAGGTGAGCTTGGCTACGCTCTCTCTACTGCCTATGGAGCTATTCTTGATAACCCAAACTTGATCGCCACTTGTCTTATTGGTGATGGAGAAGCAGAGACTGGTCCAACTGCTACTGCCTGGCATTTGAATAAACTTATCGATCCTGCTACTAATGGAGCAGTACTACCAATCTTGCACCTCAATGGTTATAAAATCTCCGGCCCAACTTTCTTTGGTAGGATGAGCGACGAAGAATTAAGATCACTTTTTTCTGGCTATGGATACGAACCTCACATTGTTGATGCGTACACCGAAGAAGACGTCCACGCCAAGATGATGGATACTATGGACGACGCTATCGAAGCGATTCGATTTACCCAGCACTGCGCTAGAGAGGGAACTTTAACTGAGACTCCTAAGTTCCCGATGATTATCCTTCGGTCACCTAAAGGTTGGAACAGTATCGACTACATCGAAGACAAAAAAATCGAAGACAATCACTACTCTCACCAAGTGATTGCTGATGGTGCCAAGACAGATCCAGCTCAACTGAAACAGCTAGAGGACTGGTTGCGATCTTACCGTTTTGAAGAATTATTTGATGGTGAAAATTTCGACTCTGACATTCAAAGTTTGATCCCCCGAGAGGACCGTAGAATGGGTGCTACCACTCACGCCCTTGGTGGAGCTCCCCACTACAAACCTCTAAAGATGCCAGCTGTGGAAGATTATTCTAATACCAATACCTGCAATCTAAACGACCCAATCTGTGGTACCGAAAGTGGTATGGAAAAGATCGGTGGTTATCTGAGAGACATGATGGTTTTAAATGAAGACAGCCGTAATCTTCGCTTAATGTCTCCTGACGAAACTTACTCCAATAAACTAGGTGCGGTTTTTGAGCATACTAACAGAGCATTTGTGTGGCCCCACAAGGAGTGGGATAAAGACTTGGCGTGGGATGGGAGAGTATTAGAAATGCTGTCCGAGCACAGTTTGCAGGGAATGTTGCAAGGCTACGTACTCACTGGTCGTCATGGATTATTTGTTTCCTATGAAGCTTTCGTACAGATTGTGGCGAGTATGGCCGACCAGTACGCAAAGTTTCTCAAAATTGCTAGAGAGGTTAAGTGGCGAGGGGATATCGCTTCATTCAATTACATTCTTACCTCCGGAGCATGGCGACAAGAACACAATGGTTTCTCTCATCAGAACCCAGGATTTATTGACGGTATTCTACAAAGACAAGGATGTTATACCAATGTCTATTTTCCAGCTGACGCCAACACGGCCCTTGTAGCTTTCAACCGAATGATGGAATCCAAAAAAGAAATAAACGTACTGGTTTGTTCCAAGCGACCACTACCGATTTGGCGTACACTCGAAGAAGCAAAGAAAGACTTGATCGACGGCCTTGCTATTTGGGATTTTGCGAGTGATAAAGATCCTCATCTGGTATTTTGTGCGGCTGGAGATTACCCAACCCTAGAAGCCTTAGCTGCCGTTAGCTTGGTAAGAAAACATATACCTGAAATGAGATTACAGTTTGTAAACATAACGGCCTTGTCTGCTCTCGGTATTGGTCATTCTCAGTGTCGAGTGCAAC
>Ga0136558_1000757_pt1 | contig 17285 bp, 16 predicted proteins | sample AntRauTorckE6833_FD_101391 | JGI IMG/M metagenome (GOLD analysis project Ga0136558, IMG submission 101391) | Saline lake microbial communities from Rauer Islands, Antarctica - Metagenome Torckler E6 #833 | ecosystem: Environmental > Aquatic > Non-marine Saline and Alkaline > Saline | place...
CTGAACGGATCCAACATCTTTGCCATCAACAGCTAATTGCCACGTGCCACGATTTTGCCAGTCTAGTGTGCCGACAGATACTTTATAGGTACCGCTATCTGGCACATCAATGACGTACGTTAGTGAGTCGCCGACAGAATTGGCTTTGTAGTTCGCGAACTTCCCATTGGAAGCATCGCTGTAAGATTGCGTAATTAGCTTATCACCTGATGTGCTACTGGCCTTTAATGACTCGACTTCATATCTAACAGAGCTGCCATCACCAGGGCTAGGAGAAGGTTCGGGGTCAGGGCCAGGATTTGTATCAGGAGGATTCTCACCAGGCTTTGCGCTGTACGGCCATACCTCGTCCTCTAGCTCTGCTGTTTGCAAGTTAACGCCCGCATAGATATTATCTGTTCCGCCCCATATCCAATGTTGAGCGTGCTTAGGTTTTGCCGGCAGGGCCGGTGTGCTGCTTTTTGATCGCTGGTAAATAGATTTTATGTAATTATCTTTAAAAAATACATTAGAATGCATGACTTCCCAGTCATTAGCACGGCCAAATCCTTTAGTATCTTCATACGAATCAACTCGGTACTTAGTATTAGTTGAGGTTTTGTGTGCGTACCGAACAGGGCTAGAGCTTTGGTCTACATATGAAAGCAAAGCCTTCGTCGCTCTAAGCAGGTTCTTGGGTCCGCCTCCACCCCAGTCGCCTGAAGGAACAGAGCCTTTGGACACCGATGTACCGTCTGTTGTTGAGTAATCATAGCCATACGTGTCCCCGGATCGGGCTAAAGCATCGGCTATAATGAGAGTGTGTCCCAAATGTTCTGCCGAGTACTTCCATCCTTCTGTCGGGCCTGTGTCTCCCGGCCATCGGTACATGTTGCCGAATCCGGGACGTTGTCCGCCGCCGTTGCCTGGAGCAGAGGCGATAAATTCATGCTTAAGGTATTCGCGAATATGGCGTTTTCCATAGTTAAGTAATTGGTTTATCCGCTGCTGGGAGGCAATAGTTACACCAGATCGTTCATCTTCTAATTGTGCGAGTAGTCCAGCAAACACAGCAACCTCGACGAGGCGGCCGGAATGGTTGTCCATTCTGGCGTGAATTTTTTCGGCCCTTGGCCCTCCTCCCCAGATAACCTCTTTAAATGGCTGATCAGCTGCAGAAGTGAGTGTGTCACCTTTCCACATGCCGCTGCGGCGATCATCAATCAGCCCCATGTACCAATCTACTGATGTGTTACGCCACTGAAGGTATTCGCGTTTCTCACTTGCCGACCAAGCTTTAGGATTGGCTACTTGAGAATAGTCATAGGCCATATCTAAAGTGACATGAAACAGGGCCATTTGATACGCCGGATGCCAGCCATCGGCTTGCGTATTCAGAGAGAACCGATTTCGGTTGCCATAATCCAAATGCTTTGATCGTACCATTTGCAGTGTTACGTCTTTAGCTTTGCCGAGTACGGCATCTCGCTGTGAATTTGATATGGTAGGCTTATCAAGATGTACCGATCCAAGGGACATAGCCCAAAAGGCGGCATCTCGAATTGGCAGGGGCGAGCCGGTATTCCCTTTAGTGCCGGGCATGCCACTGATGTCGCGTGGCCAATTGCCGCTGATGTCGATGGCCTTAGGATAATTATGGGTAGGTCCTTGCCAGCGATATTTAGACGGATTGCTCATAAAATTATTCTTTTGCTCTACGATCCGCTTTCCGTCAGCAGGGCTATTTTTGCGCTTATCGCCGAAGTTTTTATACGGGCCGGAATTCATTCGTTTTTGCCAGACTTTCAGTTCTTCGCTTGTGACATGAAGGCCAAGCTGCTGGTTGCTTGAGGCCTGGCTGGATATGAGCAAGTATGACCCAGCGGTAGCAAACAATAAGACAAACAAGCCTATAATTAGTTTTTTCTTTTTTGCGGGGTCATTGAGCCGCTGTTGATTGAATTCTTCAGTTTTGTGCGCTTGATCCATAATAAATCTCAAGAGCTTTCATTTTAAATCTATTTTTATTTTAAAGTCTATGTCTATACAGATAATACATACGTATTCTATAAGTTGTCAATGCCTGTAAAATAGGTACATGAATGCAAAAAAAATTCGACCGACCAAGAAGCAGCGTGAATTGCTTAGTTTTATTGAAAATTTTATTGCTGGGAATGGATATAGTCCTAGTTACCGCGAGATCATGAAATCGCTTAACTATAATTCGGTTGCTACCGTAGCCCTTCATGTGAACAGCTTGATAAAACGTGGGCATTTAAGAAAGCGCGATAAGTCCGCGCGCTCCCTAGAAGTCGTGAAAGATTCTTCGAAAGAGGGTACCTTAGAAGCTGCCAACTCTCATCAGCAGTGGTTAGTAGGTGAAGTAGAAAAGCGGTTTAGTTCTCTTGTAAAATCGGCAGGTGAGGATTCCCAGAAAAGTATCGCGGAAATTACTACCTTGATTAATGCCCTGGCAATTCTTGGAGACGCCGAAACATCACAAAAATTCGCTCAAAAACTAGAAAAAGATATACAAGCTTAATAAACTGCTAGCCGGTAGTAATATCTCGCCTCCTGAATAAAATAATTCCTCCAATCAGAAGAATCACAAAGGCTGAAGCAAGTGACACAATTGGTTTGGTAATAATATCGCTAGCTGGATAGGCTGGAGTGTGAGCAAAAGGCGAGATATTAAGTACGGCTTGCGGCAAGTCCAAAATAACGCCAAATTGAGCCATCAAATACACTAGCGCGAATGCCGTCCATCCGACTGCGACCGCAGCCTTGGGCAAAAACCCGAACACGAATGCTACGAATCCAATAAATGCCAGCATTGCTGGCAAATGCACCATGGACGCCAGAACTATATCTGTAAGCTCAGACCAGCTCCCGCTCGTGATTAATATGTAAGTTACTCCGGTCGCGAGCCCTAAGACAAAAAATATAACAACCGAGCCCACAAGCGTCCAGGCGATGTGGCTCATCATCCAAGCCGGTTTACTAACTTTGGTAGCCAGCACTGGCTCTAGGTGGCCGCTAGACTCCTCTGAGCGTAATCTGAGCAGCGACTGTGTAGCGTAGCCAGCCAGAGTAATAGCCATGAAACCCATCATCGCCGAGAAGAAAAAATCGCTGAAGCCAACTTTATCTGATCCTTCTCCTAGGAATTCAGCAAATTCCGGATTTTCGGTGAATAGATCTTTAAACTCTTCGCTGATGAAGCCGATGACCACGCCCATAAGGGTCATGGCGATAAGCCAGCCTCGGAAAATACCTTTCTGAAGTCGCCAGGCCAAACCAAGCGGACTAAGTAATCCAGCTTTGGCGTGCGCCGGGCCATTTTTGTCCGGTATGATGCCCATACCAAGGTCGCGACGAGCGTTTACGGCGTAAGAAACCACACCCAATACGACAAAACTGGCTCCAAATAGCCCAAATACCCACCAGTTGTTTTCGGAGAACGGATATAACTGCTGACCCCAGCCTATTGGTGAAAGCCACGAGGGCCAGTTGCTTTCCACGCCCAGACCGCCATTTACTATTTTTCCGGTGCTGTCGCCTAAAGCTCTAAGCACAAAAACCACCGCGATTGATACACCGGCCAAACTATTTGCACCCCAGGAAGTGCCAGATAGATGGGAAGTGATAGTCGCAATCATACCGAAGGTAATACCAATTGCTGCAATCGCTCCTCCGGTTGCGATTGAGCCTTCTTTGGGCAGCCCGGCAACTATTAACGCTCCGGATAATAACCCGAATAAAATAATATTGGCACCAATCACTAACAGTAGTGCTGCAGTCTGCGCCGCATGATGGCCGACAATTCCGGCTCCAATCAGTTCTGAGCGCCCAGTTTCTTCATTCTGTCTGGTGTGGCGAACAATCGCCAGGGTGCTCATGAAAGCAACCATAATAGCGGTAAAAATGAAGGTCTCGTTCATCACAATTGAGCCCATTTCCGGCCCGTGAATTGGACCACCAAACACTCTGTTGACAACGCTTGGAGCCGTGGTCGATGCGTACAGCACACGCTCCGCTCTGGACTCGCCGACCAAATCAATTACCGCCGGGGCGTTGGCTCCCATCGCGGCCGTAATAGCCAGAATCCAAATAGGCATTTTTATCCGGTCGCGTCTAAGCGCTAACCTAAGCAGCTGCCAAGTTCCGGTCAGGCCTTTCATTTACTTAACTTCCTCATCTTCGTAATGGCGCATAAACAGTTTCTCGAGACTTGGCGGTGTACTGGTTAAGTGTTTGATTTTGTATTTGGCAAGAAACTTAACCAATGCATCCATCTTGTCGTTGTCCACCTCGAACTGGCTGTGATTGTCCTTTTGACGGAAATTATGCACGCCTTTTTGCTTGGCAAGGCTGGGAATTGGCTTGGCGGTTTCGACCGCTATCGTCATTCTGGTCAAGTGCCTAAACTCCTCTAGGGTGCCGGTTTCTACGTCTTTGCCTTCACGGATGATGGTTATGCGGTCGCACAGCGCCTCGGCCTCGGCCAGAATGTGGCTGGATAGCAGAACTGTTTTTCCGTCATTCTTGAGCTTTCGGACGCTGTCCTGGAAAGTGGCTTCCATCAACGGGTCCAGGCCGCTGGAAGGCTCGTCCATAATATAAAGCTCAACATCAGACGCCAGGGCAGAGACTATGGCTACTTTTTGGCGATTTCCTTTTGAGTAGGTTCGGCACTTCTTTGTCGGGTCAAGTTCAAATCGCTCCAAAAGTTCTTTCCGGCGTTTTTTATTCAGCGAGCCTCTCAGTCTTGCAAACAAATCAATTGCTTCGCCGCCCGTAAGGTTTGGCCAGAGATTAACCTCGCCGGGTATGTAAGCTAGTCGTCGGTGCAGGGAAACCGCGTCTTTCCAGGGATCTTTATTGAATAAAACCGCCTCTCCGGAAGTTTTTCTTAGGATACCCAGCAAAACCCTGATAGTAGTGGACTTGCCAGCTCCATTAGGGCCAAGAAAACCGTGCACTTCACCCTTTGTTACGGATAAATTCAGACCATCAAGCGCTTTAAATTTTCCAAATTTTTTTACCAAGTTTTTAACTTCTAAAACATTTTCAGTATTAACTGTGCTACTCATAGATTTCCTCTTGCTTTTAATTAATTATAACTTGTAAAGCAAAAACAGGTGGAATAAGGGACTACAGGGTTTTTGTATATCACATGCGGTTCAAGCTAAGTTAAGTCACTAGTCAACACACATATAACTGATGAAAATTAGAAAAAATATGATTTAAATATGATTTAAATCATATTTTTTACATTTAGAAATATCTTGCTCAGGTATACTGATGAAAGATGAATCTTCTTCAAGCTATATTGTTCGGCATCGTCCAAGGGCTGACTGAATTTATTCCTGTATCTAGCTCCGGCCATTTGGTCCTGTTGCATGAAGCAATGGGTATAACTGATACGGGGCTGGTCTTTGATGTGGCTTTGCACTTTGGCACTTTGCTTGCCATGGTGATTTATTTTTACAAAGATATCCAGAAGCTGGTATTGGGATTATCCGGCAAGAATGATTATCAGCGGCTAGCTTGGTTTTTAGCTTTGGCTACCATTCCGGCTGCCGTTTTAGGTTTCTTATTGCAGGATCTGGCCGAGACGACCTTTCGCTCTCCGCTCGTAGTGGCGTTTAATCTAATTCTCGTAGCATTACTTATGCTCGTAGCGGAAAAGGTCGCGGCTGGCAGAAAAGACAAGACGCCACTTAAAAAAACTTCACTCAAGCAAGCCGTAGCTATCGGTTTTGCTCAGGCGGCGGCGTTGGTGCCAGGAGTTTCGAGGTCGGGCGCTACAATTACTACTGGACTATTTGGCGGGCTGGATAGAGTCTCAGCTACTAGATTTTCTTTTCTTTTGGGCATACCTATCATGATTGGCGCGGTGGCTAAAGTATTGCTTGATGAGGGGTCTATTGCTCAAGTTAGTTCTGAAGCTGGAATATTCACAGCCGGCGTTTTAGCCGCATTGTTAAGCGGTGTATTGGCGATCCGTTTTCTGCTAAGATATCTGGCCGGACATACGCTAGCGGTGTTTGCCTACTACCGGATTGCCCTGGGCATCATTACCTTGCTAATTGCGTTATAATATTCTCTGATGAATCTGTATCAAATAAACAATTTTTAAAAGTCGCGGTTTGAAAATCTGATGGCATATAAATATAAAGCTGGCTATGGCCCTCGCAAAAAAAATGGGCCCAAAGTCTTTGTCGTAATATTTATTTCCTTGCTTATATTTGGGGCTATAGGCGGGTTTCTTTACTGGGACACTAGTCGCAATAAAAGCGAGGTGGTGCAAGGAACCAGTATTAGCATAGCTCAGGAGGAAGATATCCAGCAAGCTGTCAAGAAGACGGTTGACGAGCCACTGTTTATTTTTGAATTGCCGCCGGACTGGAAGGAGACTGACCGCCGCGATACCAATACGGAAAACAGCATCACCTGGCAGGCGACTAAGAAAAAGGAGGACAACCGGTGGCTCAAAATATACATTGACATCATCCCGCAGGACCTTGCCTTCAATCGCCTGCTCCCAGTTGTGGTATCCGGCAACAAACTCAGCTATGGGCAAATGTCGGGCAATTGCAAGGAGTTTACCACGACCAAGGAGGGCACAGTATACGAGCCGGTGATTTCAAGATGGCAGGGCATAGATTTTTTGTGCGATATCCCCAAATGGGTCCAAAATAACGTAGGCGTAGGAGTGAAAGGCTCAAAGAATCCAGTCAAAATAAAGGGGCTTACGAAGGGCGAGCACAAGTATATGTTCGCCTATACCGACCACAACATCCAACCCGATTATTCCATCCTCTACCATGTCATCGATACCTTCGAGGCGAAGTAGCATGAAGTTGAGCGGCAAGGATTATGCTGAACTCGGCCGGATTGTCGACAATATCTTTAAGTTTTCATCCGAGCAGACCGGTATGGGCTCGGGGCTAACAAGCGGCTATGAAGAGGTACTGACAAAGCTCAGGTATTCGGCAGCTTTGTTTTATAAAGCCGCCAATCGGGGTGATCTCAAGTGGGAGCATATCGACACGCTTGAAGCGGACGTAAAAATGGCGGTGACGGCGTCCCGCGCCGGACTACTTTCCAGTTTTAAGTCTGCGCATATAGATATGGATGAGATTGAGGAGATTATCAAGTTTTTGGACAGGCTGCGGCTTCAGATCGGGGATAAAAGATAATAACACGAGTTTTGCACTTGAATGCGTAGTGAATTTTGTCTTTGAGGTACAGACGTAGACGGACTAATGGTACGTCGGAGGAGTACCCGAAAAGAAAAATTTGCTTTGCCGTGGTGCGTAGGTCGTGAATAAAAAATACTACATATAGTGTCCGCCAGGTGCTGTACAATACTATAGACATTAACAATACGTGCTGGAATCCCGTGAGAGTCGGGAACTGTGCCGCAACTGTAATTCGCCTTTGCATGTAGCCAAGGGGAGAAGTCAGATACAGCATCTTAAAACCGTTTTTACCTCGAGCAAGGTCAGGTTACTGCAAGAAATTCAGCGTAGCCCTCTATTTGCCAAAAGGCAAAAACAAGGAGGGTTCTTTTTATGGGCCGAGCAGCTCAGGCCAATCTAAAAACAAAAATAATTTCCGCCGTTGTGGCAGTGCTTGCAATAGCCGGAGGGTTGTCGCTGTATCAGGTAAATTCTGTCGATACTTCAAACAATCAGAAAACGCAGGAAAGTTCAGAAACCGATTATGATCAAAAACAGCCGGAAGGCGAAGTTATTTCGTATGTCGGGGAACAAGGCAAGTCTGCGCTGGAACTTTTGGAAGAAAATGCAGAAATAGAGACCGAGGAAACTGACTTTGGGCTTCTTGTAACTTCTGTAAATGGGCGAGACGGTGGAGGCGAGAAGTACTGGATATATTACGTGGACGGGAAGATGGCTGATGTTGGGGCGGCGGAGTTTGAGACGAAAGATGGGCAAGAAATAAAATGGCAACTCCAGTGACCAGACTTCCGCACCGCGCTAGCCAACCCAAGCAAAGCTTGGCTTGGCTTAGCGCTCTTGAGCTTCAGCACATTTTTTCTCTCCGTTACTCCTCCAGCGTACAGATAGTACGCTTGCGTCCGTTACTCGCGAAGAAAATGCACTGGCAGTCTCAAGTGCGAAATCCTGGCAAACATCGTATACAAGAAGACAAGGCTAAGGAAACCGTTGTTTTTAATCTAGCCATCGCTATAATTTTGATTTTCCTGGCTGTGATACTGCGGTTGTTGCCGCACGAGCCTAACTTTGCGCCGATTGCGGCTGTGGCTATTTTTGGTGGAGCTGTCTTGCCAAAGAAATACGCATTGGCTGTTCCCTTAACTTCAATCATTGCTACAGACCTAATCATAGGCTTTCACGACTTAATCCTGGTTACTTGGGGGGCGTATGCCCTTATTGCTCTAGCTAGTAATAAATTTCTGCGGGGCAAAGGAGTAATGAGTGGAATCTCTGCGGCCCTAGGGGCATCTATATTTTTCTTTTTTGTAACTAACTTTGCGGTATGGCTATCAAGCGGCATGTACGAGCACACTTTGGATGGATTGGTCCGTTGCTACACTTTGGCTCTACCCTTCTTCAGAAATACTTTAGCCAGCGATATTTTGTACAGCGGAGCGCTGTTTGGCTTATATAGTGTTGCGGCTATCAATTCTACAAAATTTGTAAAATCTTATACTCATTAACGGTAGAGCCATGGAAACTCTTGAAAGAGAAAATCCGGTTCGTGCTGTCGACTCGTTGAACCAGTCGCGCATGCCACAAGTAGACGTAGAGTACAGGCTGTCACTGTCTACTAATGAAACCGTCGATTACGAGAAGCGGCGATACAACGATACAGTAACCTGGCTTGCTGAAGTATTGCCGGGTCAAATGCGGACACCATTTGAGTATTCTTGTGAGAACGGAGAAATTTATGCCTCAGATGGCAGTGGAATGGGCAAAATTTTTGAAGACTCAATTACTGAAGCAGAAGAAATGCCAGAAGAACTATCGTTCGAGCGTAGACGCAGAGGTATAGAATTTGATGAATATGAAGAGATGAAGGCTATGATGCGAGGCGAACGGCCAAATACAATGGTGGTTGTATCTGACTTTCCGCCAGAATTAATGGGAGTTGAAGAAGACGTGGGGGGATATAATGCTCAACGCAGGCAGACAATGCTCCGTGTAATTACGTTTGACAAAAACAGCGCTAAACTAAAAATGTACTCCCAATCGCTTGATAGAACAAACAGGAAGGGGCTTGAGGATATTTATGACTTTTTGGGCTATAAAGCAGAACCTGGTGAATTGCTTGGCCAGAGGATGTTCCGTGAAATAGATGAATACGAGCAAGAATTTATTATTGACCGGCTGGTGAACGTTTATGACAAATCTATGCAAGAGCAGCATGGAGGCGAATGGCACGCTGGGAGGCAAGATGTTAACACGGGCAATACTTATGATTTTGTACGTCGTCAGAAAGATTTAATAAATGCATATTTGGCAACAACAGACAGCTTTACCGGAGGGGATGCGGAGTACGGACTGGCAGCAGCGATGAAGCGTCGATTTCTGGCCAGAACTGCTGATACTCCAGTGTTCGAACTAGATCAACAACAAGCAGATTATCATTTGCCAATAGCTGCCCATGCCCAGGCGTTATCTGAGATGGGTTGGGCGGGTATAGTTGAGCGTAAACAAGACACAACATTTAGCGGTTGCGGCTTTACGGTCAAGAAAAAAAATGGAGAGATTGATGATTCTCTGTCGCTCGAATCACAATTAAATATTGCAGGTTATGGTAATAAGGCTAGTGGAGAGGACAAAGAAGAAAAATTGGTCTACAAGAAGGGTGTGTGCCAGGTGCCAAAGTGCCCTACAAGACCGGGTATGACAGAGGTTGGACCATGTAGTGTTTGCAAAGATTGCGAAGATAAAGACAACAAGGGGGCGGATCTCATGACTCTTTATACGGGAGGAGTAAATGAACAATCACAAAGCTTCTATGACAAAGAGTTTGGCAGTATAATTGGCATAGAAATATCAAAAGACAAATCGTTTGGAGACGAACAAAAGATAAGTAATGAGGTGGCAGATGAGAGGCTAATTTTAGAAGTTTCTGAAACAGATTTTGAAAAGCAAAATGAACAAACACAGGAGCAATAAGCATGAATAAACTAACAAAAGAAATATACGAACAGCAAGCAGAACAGTGTGACGGATTGTGCGATATCACAGAAGAAATGGTTACGAATAACCCCGAATTAATGCGCTGCGTGACTTGTCCGTTCTGCAAAGAAACTGTAGATGCTATTCTTACGCCTGAATCAATTAGATGCCCGAAGTGCGGAGTAAAGGTGAACAGGTAGAGCATGGCTATGGATACCGACAAAGATAACGTTTATGAGAAAATTATTAACGAGAAGCCAGAGGAATACTTCTGTGACAACTGTGGTCATTATCCGATCGTGCCAGTCCACGGACATTTTATGTGCCCGGAATGCAAGATGCCTACCAAGTGTTGCGAGGGGATACCAGCTGAGAACTAATTTTCAATTATCAATTTTGCAATTTTCATTCAATGACTCAATACTTAAACTCAAAAACAGGCAGGCAGAAAATGAGTTTGAAAATTTGGCCTTGAAAATTGAATGGAAATTGGTAATTGTGAATTGAGAATTATGAAAAATATAGGTATATATTCCGGCTCATTCGATCCGGTCCATGATGGTCACATCGAGTTTGCCAAAAAAGCAATAGATTCATGCCCGTTGGATAAAGTCTACTTTTTGGTAGAACCTCGCCCCCGTGACAAGCAAGGAGTAAAAGCATTTTCTCATCGGAGCGAGATGGTTCGGCTGAGTGTGAAGAATGAGCCAAAGATGGGTCTTCTGCTGGTGGATCAACAAAGATTTACGCCAACTAGTACATTACCGATTCTAGCTAAGCGATTTGAAGGGGCAGAGCTTTATATGCTTATGGGGGATGACGTGCTAGGCCACTTTGCCGGTGTCCGGTGGCCTGATGTAGAGAAGCTTATGAATGGTGTAACATTTGCCGTTGGACTCAGAAAACTTACCCAAAAAGAGGCTAAATCTAGGATTAATACTATTAATGAAACAACCGGCTTAAAAATGAATTGCAGAATATTTGGAGTAAGGGCGGGCGAGATTTCTTCCAGGAAAATCAAGAAAGATTTCAAGGACGGTAATGAACCAAAAGGTCTTAACAGAGAAGTTCGCAACTATATCGCAAAAAACCACCTCTATGTCAGCCACATTGTCGATTAAGACCACTTTTACATAAAACGATATAAAATATTTTGCGAAAACGTAACAATAACAGCGTTTAATATAAAATGTTTGGTTCATCAGGAGTTCGCGCTTGAGTGCCCAGGGGATTTTCTTATTGAAGCGCGGAATGAGGCGTATTAAAATACGCTGAGCGCCAAGAACCCAGACTTAAATTTCAATTTATTTGAGATTTAAGTCTGGGTGGTGCGAGACTCCTGATTATGCCACTTCCTCGCCTGGCTCAAACTGAGACCGTATATTCTGCAGTTGCTTGTCGCGGAATTTCTTGAACTCGGTTTTCTTTAATCCGGAACGGGATATGAAGTTGCTGATTTTTTCTGTGCCAATGTAGTGCGGCAACATTACATACGAAGCGCCAAGACCGTATAGTTCTGCCGCTTCTTCATAGGTGTCGGCAGAACAGATAAAGACAGCCTTTGGGTTATTATTTTCCAGGTAACTTAGTAATGATAGGTTGGTTTCAAAATCATTAACCACCGACGCGGCAATCTTCACATTATCAACCCCGATTTCTTCAAGCAGCGTAATGTCACCTGCGTCTCCATAGATGTAGGGTATATTTCTTCTCTCCATCATGTCTATTGCGTCCGGATCGTAATCTATAACAACGTATTTTTTGGCAACTTTCTTAAGCAATTTAACAAAATCATGTCCGCCCTTATGGTAACCAAATAGTACCCCATCATAATTTCTATGGGCGGCTGGTTCTTTTTTAACTTTCCGGCGTTCGAACAAACTTAGATGTCTTTCAAACAAAGTGTATAGTTCATCGGAATAGGTAATCATGTATGAAGAAATGGCGATAGTAGCGATACCGACTACCGTGACTAGCGCAACGGCTTCATCGCTAACCTGACCATGCCTAAACCCTAGCAAAATGAATATGATAGAAAACTCGCTTATCTGGGCGACGGTCAAGCCGGTCTTGAAGCTGGTCCGCTTAGTATAGCCAAGCAGCCCTGTGATAATCATGACTATAATCGGGTTGCCTATAAGCACAAAAGCAGACAGCACAACAGCTTCCCAAGCAAGCGAGCCTATCCCTGCAATATTCAACTCCGCTCCTAGCGCGATAAAGAACACTACTATAAAGAAGTCTCTGAGTGGTCTAAGCCTGGCAGCGATTTCTTGCGCAAACGACATGCTGGCCAGTGCCACTCCGGCAAACAATGCACCTACTTCTAAAGAAAACCCCAGTTCATGCGACAGAGTCGCAATACCAAAACCCCAAGCCAATGCGAATAAGAACAGTAGTTCTTGAGATCTGGACAAAAAACCGTTCATTCGTTTAACCACTAAACTCGCGGCTAATCCAACCGCCGTGAACAGAACAGTTCCTTTAACTGTCAGCTCAATCAGGCTTTCGTAACTAAGTCCTCCAGTACCTACTGCTGAGCCAATCAGAAGGGCGAAGGCGGCAATAATGTCTTGTATCAGCAATACGCCGATTGAGATACGGCCATAGAGTTTATTTTGTTCCTTCTTGTCTGTCAGTAGTTTCAGGATAATAATCGTGCTGCTAAAGGTTAGCGCGACCGCAATATAGAAGGCGGTAATCGGGGTGAACCCGAGCAGTTTGGCAATAAAGAAACCAATTGAAGAAGTGAATAGTACTTGCCCAAGCCCAACCAGCAAAGAAACCCGTCCTACTTCTTTAATCTCCTTAGGGTTAAGATTCAAGCCGACAATAAATAGAAGCAGAGCTATACCAAAACTGCCCATCGAATCAATAACTTCAGGGGATTGGACAAAACCTAATACGGCAGGCCCAACCAGGATACCGGTAAGTATGTAGCCGATTATTAGCGGCTGCCGGAGAGCCTTCATTAGCATGGCAACCGCGGCCGCCACTGCTATAAGCAAACTGAGTTCTGAAAATACGTGCATAGTTTTTTATTTTTATTTACTGATGATATCTTACGATAAAAACAAATAATTCTCAATGTTCAATGAACCCCATAAATATATAACTCCTCAATACAAAATCAGCATATTTGGATGATTGCCGATGAGGCTATAAACTATCCTTCTTTGACTAAGCCGTATCCGTTGTTGCGTCGCGTATAAAAAGTTAGTTTTTGGTCCGTCAGGCTCAGCTCATATGTGTTGATTTTGTTTTGAGGGCGCTATAGATGGCATTGTTCATTGCACATTGACCATTGAGCATCGTAAGTTCGGCTTGACGAACTTTTAGCGCTTATGCAATAATTAATGTTACTTCAAAGCAATAAAATAAATTGCAGAAGACAAAAACATTCAAAAATAAATATTTCGTACCACTCGTTCGGCGCAGTTTGAATTTTTTCTATCAGTGCTCGATCGCCGTATTTCTAATACGGCTCGCTCCGCGCTTCTAGAAGAAAATCCAAACTTCACTCAAACGAGAGATACGACACTGATAGAGATACTTTGTGGAGTACGAAGTAAGGGAGCAACAAGGACTATGTCCATAAAAATAAAAATAATTACCTCAAGGGGTACAAAAGTGGAAGTTAAAAATAAAAGACCTGGATGGGCTCAGTTTATTGAGTATTAAAAAGGCTTAAGGAAGAGGAAACCCAAAGAGGTTTTCCTCTTCCTTAGATTCGCCTTCGGCTCATGATTCATCTCCTCCCAAGGAGAATTAATCCAAGCAAATAAATTGCCTGGATTAATTTAATAACTAGAGCAGCAAGAAAATATGATTTAAATCATATTCGTATGTAGTGGCAACGGATTGTAATTAAAGTGCTTAGTTTTTATTGTTGTCGGATTTTTGTTCGTCTATGGCTTTGTCAATTTTTTCCTTAAATTCATCTAAGCTGCTGGGGTTTTCGATTTTTTCTCCGTTGATTTCGAAGGTTGGTGTTGAAGTGTAGCCTTTTTTATTGGCGCTTGCCAGGTCGGCTTGGACTATCTTGTTCACTTTTGAACTCTTTAGATCTTCTTTGAACTGTTCCGTGTCGAGGCCTATTTGCTTGGCGTAGTCAACGAATATTGAGCTGGGGTCGTTGCTGGCTGACCATTGTTGTTGGTTGGCATAAAGCAGGTCATGCATTTCAAAGAACTTGTCCTGCATGCCGGCTGCTTCTGCGGCTCGAGATGAAATAAGAGCGTTTTGGTGGATAGTCTGGAGAGGAAAGTGACGGAACTGGACGGTTAGCTCATCGCCGTAGTCCTTTTTTAATTGATCTACGATTGGGAAATATTGACCGCAAGCCGGGCACTGGAAGTCGCCGTATTCCGTTAGAGTTACCCCGCTGGTGCCTTCACCTGCTGTATGGTCGGTTAACTCAGCCTGGTTTGTTTCTGAGCTGCTAGAACTGTCGCTATTTTGGTCTTTGTTGAAAAACAGCAGCCCGAAAAATCCGATTACCAGCACTGCTACTATCACAAAAAATTTCTTATCCATAGAATTTTACCTCTGTTAATTACTGAGAATTATTACTCACTTACAGTAAAGTTTAGTGTATCATGAAGTCATGAACCTCGCATTACTTCTCCTCTACGCTGCACTGGCGGCAATAACAACCTTACTGGTCAAAGCGTATAGTTGTGTATCTATTCACGAGATGAAAACCCGCGCAAGAGAAGGCCAAAAAGCCTACGAGCTTATACATAGGGCTGGTTCTTACGGCAGTATGCTAAAAATGTTGTTATGGCTGCTGGCCGCCGCCTTTAGCGGTATATTTTTGGCAAGACTGGCTGGCGATGTTTCTGAATTGATATTTGTTACTGTCAGTACTTTATTCATTTCGGGTGTATTTATTTTTCTGCCGGCGTTGAGGGCATCCAGCCCTGTGCTAAAGTTAGCTTCTTTTTTGGCACCGGCGTTCGGCTGGCTGCTCGAGCATTTATTTGCAGTATTTGAGCCTTTCATGAGATTTGCCCAGCGGCACCTGCCATTTGAAAACCATACCGGCATTTATGACATTAACGATCTGCTGGATGTGATTGACGCCCAAAGACTTCAGCCAGATAGCAGAGTAGACCCTACTACTCTAGATGTTGCCTCCAATGCCTTAACGTTCAATTACCGAACTGTGTCAGAAATCACTACACCCATGAGTAAAACCAGATTGCTTTCGGCTGAAGATAGCATAGGTCCAATTCTTTTGAGCGAATTGCACCAGGCTGGCATGGCTCATTTTCCGGTTTATGACGGCGAGGAGACTAATATTATCGGTGTACTCTCGGCTATTGATGTTGTTGAAGCAAAAGCCGGCGGAACCGTTAGGCAGTTAATGCAGCCTCATGTTAACTATCTGCGTGAAGACCAGCTACTGGCTGAAGTTTTGGAAGATATGCTGGTTCCTGGTCGGCATATGTTCATGGTGGTCAACGAATTCAATGAACTGGTCGGAACAGCTAATACTGAAGATATGATACGCAAAATTGTCGGTCAGCGTGTCCAGGGCTATGAAATAGCCAAGTACGAAGAGAATTTAGGTCAGCAGGGTGAAACATCATCAGGTCCACAAGACGAAGATATTCCTTTGCGAAATAACGAGTCAGCTGAGATCGCTAGTGAATAATGCTATTTGGCCACCGGTTAATAGAGGTGATAGAATATTCTGATGAGTTCAACGAGATTATTGGCAAGAGAACTTAAAGCGAGTGCTGGAAAAACCGTGACAATCAGCGGTTGGCTGCACAAAAAACGTCTATTAGGCGGCCTTACATTTATCAATGTACGTGACAGAACCGGCTTAACCCAAGCAGTCATAGAAGACAAAGACGAAGTTGAGAAGCTGCGAGGGATGCAGCTTGGGACGGTCTTGAAGGTGAGCGGTAAAGTCCACGAAGACGACAGGGCGCCAGGCGGTGCCGAACTTAAGCAAGTCAAGATTGAGGTAATAGTGCCTGTAGTGCATGAGCCGCCGATTGAGATTGACAAGCCCTTGAGCCACAAACCAGACAACCTGGACACGTTATTTGAGCATCGGGCTTTGGGTTTGAGGAATTTGCAGGAAGCCAAAATTTTCAAGATCCGCTCATCAATACTGAGATTTATTCGTGAGTATCTTTATGAAAATGAGTTCATAGAAATCAACACTCCCAAAATCGTAGCCGGTGCGGCCGAAGGCGGCGCGGAAGTGTTCAAGTTTGATTACTTTGGGCAGGAGGCTACTTTGGCTCAGAGTCCACAGCTTTATAAGCAGATAATGGTTGGTGTATTTGAAAGAGTATTTGAGATAGGTCCGGCATTCAGGGCAGAGCTGTCCGCGACTACCAGACATGTATCTGAAGTCACTATGCTGGATGTTGAGTGGGGATTTATCGAAAGTTATGACGATGTGCTGAATTTGCTGCAAGAACTTGTCTATGACGTGCTTAGTAGAGTATACGAAGAGCACAGTGCCGAGCTCAAAAGCCTGAACGCGCCGGAGCTCAAATTAAATAAAGATTTCCCGCGCTACAGTATGGCTGAGATACACGAGATGTATGGCAAAGCTAATAAAGTTGATATGTCGGACGAAGTTGACTTAACTCCCGATGAAGAGCGCTGGATTTGCGAATACGCCAAGAAAAATGACGGCTGCGAAGCTGTTTTTGCCACAGATTTGCCTGTGAGCAAGATGAAGTTTTATCACATGAAAAAAGATGACGACACAGCTCTCTCTGCCGATTTGCTGTTCAGAGGCATAGAGATATCGACCGTTCCACAGCGAGAACACCGCCTAGAAGAGCTAATAGACCAGATGAAAGAAGCTGGCGTTGATCCTGATTCACAAGGATTCGCGGCTTACGTTTCGGCGTTCAAACATGGCTTGCCTCCGCACGGAGGCTTCGGCTTCGGTATTGATAGGTTGAGCGAAAAAACAATTGGATTGAACAACGTCAAAGAAGCGATATTATTCCCTAGAGACATAAACCGCCTCTCTCCTTAGTCGGCTCGCATATTTGGCCCATTTTGAATTTTTTTCCGCTGGCCAGCGAATCGGTGCTCACTCTCGGTATCTCTAATACGCCTCACTTCGCGCTTCAATAAGAAAATCCAAAC
>Ga0136558_1000762_pt1 | contig 17253 bp, 24 predicted proteins | sample AntRauTorckE6833_FD_101391 | JGI IMG/M metagenome (GOLD analysis project Ga0136558, IMG submission 101391) | Saline lake microbial communities from Rauer Islands, Antarctica - Metagenome Torckler E6 #833 | ecosystem: Environmental > Aquatic > Non-marine Saline and Alkaline > Saline | place...
CCTGACCATCCATAGCAGAAGGTATAGGCCGGTAGTCTTTCAGCTTTTCGAAGGCTCCGGCCTTTTCTGTATCTACACAAAGGTACTCTAGTTGGTAATTGAAATGGTAGGTGAACACAAGCCTTCAATATCGAGGCCGTATCTTTTGCTATCCAACGTGAATTTCTGACAGTTGGAGAAACACTCTTTGAGTCTGGGCTCAAATCCCATCACCCCGAAAGCGTCTTGAATGACGTCTGGATGGTGCTCCCATTGCGCGGGAGCCCACCCGTGTTCTATATAATGTTCCAGCCAATCTTCCACGGGCACCTCAAAAGACTTCTCGAATGTGGTTATGGTCTTCGAGATCTAGAAGGATGTGATAATTCTCATCGGAATCAAAACGGGGAGCGTGATAGCTCACTATTTTAAGACCATCAAAAGAGCTTAAAGCCTTTTCAAGCCTTTTGTAGTGCATACGAGCTTCCCGTGAATTCCCCATCGTGATTTCACACTTAACACACTGAGGAACGCCTTGACCTTCCAAACAAACGTCCCCCTCTACTCGCGACAGGGAGAAAATATTATCAGGGTCCAGTTCGCACTCCTCTTCAGGGCGATAGAAGTCCGGGGGAAAAGGCACCAGCGCCAACTTTACCAAAGAATCCAACAGGGCTATCATGCGCGTTGCTTGCTCAAGTGTCATATTTACATCTTCCTACTGCGGGGTAATTCTAACTCACTCTTTTATACCCCAACAATATAGGACTGTCAAAATCTATTTATTATTCCGCCGCTCCATTTCCTCCCAATAGTCTATATAAAACTGCACCTGCCCCTCAATATCGAGTTCTTCTCCTTTGTGCCTGCGCCAATAGGCCCTTAGAACGAGTCCCGACATGTCATCTGCATGGCGAAGGCCCAAGCCTACAAACCACTCATATAAAGGCCCCTCCTCTTTCCAAAATCCCCAGTTGTTTCGCATCCACCTCCCTATGCCAGAATGAGAAAGACCCACAAACCTTTCCGAGGATTCCCTTCCCATTTTTTCCCGTTCATCATCGGATACCAGTGCGTCCAATATACCAAACGCATCCTCAATGTTACGGGGGACAAGGCCCTGTGCCATTTTATTCTTAATCATGGGATCTCCAGAACCGCGTAGTCGTGGGAACAGGCCATATTGATACAGCGCCAATCACAGCCCTCAAAAGTTCCTGTTTTCTCCGCGTGGAAATGTCCAAAATACCAACGTTTAGGCTTGACCAACTGGCGTACATGTTCTAAAAATTTCCGATTGGAAGTGGCAAACTCTGGGCCATAAAGAACGGAGGCCATAGAGAATGACGTAGGACAAGTGTGAGAGAAGACAGTGTGGATCGGCCCATCATAATCTTCGATGGCACTGAGAGTTCTCTCTTCATCCTCGAAAGATATATTCTCTTCCGGCCACCAATCAACACCGCAGGTCCGGTTTATCCGATCAATAGAAGAAGCCCCTCCTATATAAAGGATGCCGTCCTCTATGGTTCCTCGGGGCATATACTCCCATCTCTTTAGAAAACCTTTCCAGCCACGGGGCCACAGTACATGATAAGGGTCATAGCCGAAATTGGGTTGGTCCCTACGATGTAGTAGCTCAAAGTTCTCGTGATTACCACAAATCCACTTAGCTGGGCAGTGAGGTTGGTATTCCCACGGACGTACACCGGGGAAACCGAAACCCATATCTCCTAATTGCACCAATAAATCAAAAGGACCGTGTTCTGCAATCGCCTTTTTGATTACATCCTCTCCGTCCCCCCACGCCCCGTGGATATCTGCGAATATACCTAATTTTTTCACCTCGAACCTCCATAACTACGCGCCAGCTACTTCACTGCACCATCAAGGTCCAAGACTTTGATTGCTTCTCGACAAAGATGGGTATCTCCCTCTTTATCTATAATATACCACATCAATCCAATTCTCTCTACTTCGCAAGCATAGATTGTTTCTTCTACTTGCCTCCGCAGATAAACAGTATGTCCAACTCCCACCCTCCTACCATATAAATCACGAGGACCCCCTACCCTATCCCGGTCTTCTTTCAGAGTTCCGTGATCAATCGTTTCGTTTTGCGACCTCTCAGGCGTTCCCAGAGGCGCTTGAAAAAGGGTTCCTGTACTTGCACCACCTGTAAGGTCAAAAAGCAATCAGGGCCGTCAGGGAATGACGGGAAGGTTACTCTCCTGTCTTGGATACAGTAGAGGGTTCGACCCACGGATAGGTAGTCTCCCTTCTCAGGGATATAAGAGGGCTTATCGGAATACTCCCGCATTTCTATAGTCTCAATAAGACGTGGACCCCGCACAACATCCACGTAGATACACAGGGAAGACCCGGCTTTCATTTATCAGACTCCATTCTCTCACATATCTCGTCGTACATCTCCTCAGTAATCCAGTTACGATCGTAGGTGTCGAGAGATCTAACTTTTTTGTATGCCTCTTCCCAGTTTCCCGCCTGAGCTTCTTCTAGCACCTCGTCAAGGGTGCTAGCTACCCCTTGTAGATGTTCCCATGACTCATCTTCCGGGTCCATCTTCTTAAACCACTGAAGATGGTTTCTCTGGTGGTCAAAGATAGTTTCCAAGGGGATAGGTGCTACTAGGTCGAATCGGGAGATACTTTCCACGGTGTCGTCGTCTTCAAAAAGTCTCATTACGGGAGAACCCGCACGCTCTACCGCTACTGCATTATAGAACCGGATATTCTCTACGTCGTGATCCCAGCACTTTGCGTGCAATACTTTTCGATAACGATATCCGCCCACAACAAAGAACCCGCTGACTTTTACATTTCCAAATTTGTACATAACGTATCCTCTCCGGGACCCTTTCGTTTAGTTGGGGTACACAGCCGTATCTCGCACACCGCCTTATACCCCAACTTAGATACCACGTCAAAGAGAATTTTAGGTCAGTTCCGTCCCATCCTTGCGCAACAGGTAATCATCGCTCACTGATTTCAGTTGCACACGGCGCAATTTATAATCTCGACGCTCCGTCGTAGGTCGAACCACGATACCCTCTCGAATATGCTCCTCTTTTCCTGTGACGGTTTCCATCCCGTCTGTGTATTCTAGCATTTTCTCTTTAGAAAAAGGACCACGATACAGAACCGGAACACGCTCTAGACCGTATTGATCACAGAACACATCAATCTCCGCGTCGTTTAAATAGCGTCCCTGTCCGGGAACCCCTACATACACGTCAAATACCCGGAAACCTAGTGTATCATCTCGTTTGGTATGGGCTCCATAACCAAGGTCTTGAACACCTGCACCAAATACTTCACCCAAGACAAACGTCGACTCTTCTCGATCCTCCAGACGGTTGATCAGGTCCAGATGTCGGGCTACTCGTAGGTAGAGGTTATTTGAGTTGGTTTCCGCTTTGGGCTTGAAACACAAACCTCTTGATCCCAGACCTTTCGAGGAAACCGCAAGTCTACCGTGCTCTGGGTGAGCATCTTCGAGAGATAAAACCCCCATACAACCAAAGGTACCGTGTAGTTTCTCCGCGAACACAACCTCTTCTCCCTCTTCTAGGACGTTGGGAAACCTCTTGAAATTTTCTAGATCATACCTAATCGTCCTATGCTGTCCGGCGGCATAAACTTCCCCACTCATCTTAGCAGGTACTGGTGGGTCGTATTTCTTGATCTTCAGTTCGTCGGTAACATCTTGGCCCTCTTCCCAATCAGCACGAGCCGGGTAACATAGCCCCTGAGAGACAATACCACGGAACCTTTGCGCCTTTACTCTATTAAATTCTGGACCGGCCAGCTTCCCCTCTAGACCCATCTCCGCCAGAATCTCCTGTGGCACCAATGAAGCTTCCGGGATATATGCGGCAAGATCTCCTGTCTCAAATTGATCTTTACCTACGATAGATAGGTAATCCCCCACCTGAGCCAGCTCAAGTCTGTCTGCATTTGGGTGACTCTTGATCGTAAGACGTTCTACTACTACTTCGAATTCTGCCATGATCGCACTCCTATTTACTTATCTACTATTGCCCATGCGGTTACTGGCCGCAAAGTGAGGTCGTCATCCTGTTCGGACCCTACAAGTCCACCTAAAAACTGCATAGGTAACTCCTGTCCATAATACTCCCAAAGGAAATCGAAAGATTCCATTCCATCTTTTTTACGCTCCACCAACATATATTTCACAACTATTTTCATACCAATCTCCGGCCCGCCCTCTATAAAGAGGGCGGGGTTTTGTACGCTCAGATGTGACAGTCAACTACGGCCACAAAGGATTGGGGATCATTAGAGCGGATGAACTTATCGAAAAAGCTCTTTGACCAGTTCTGCCGATCTTCGGTGTTATCGGAAGACATGCCCCACCAACCCATCTCACCTTTCACGTGCCAGCCATTATCATCAAGGGCTGCATAGGTGCTCCACTCAAAGTACCATCGGAAATCCGTCTCGATCTCTTTCTTCGACAAATGTCGTCCATACTCTTTTGTAGGAACATCTACGAGATCTTGATTAGCTTCCTCCGACAGAGCCTCTTCATCCCCCTCGAATTGGCGCAAAAAGCTCTCTCTATTGCCAACCTCAAAGATGCCGAGACCTTCTACCTCCTCTTCGGACATGTGAAGATATTCCAAATTTCGTGAGGCTTTTTTCACATCCCGATTATGTTGTAGAGCAGCCGCGTGCTCCTCGGCGTTTACGAATTCGATACCCATCTGCATCAATGTATAATGTACGCCATAGAAAGATTGGGACTCTTCCCCAGTCTCCATATAGGTCTGGTATTTCTCCCAGAACGTATCGATCCCCTCTTGTGTTTGAACCTCAAAAACATCCATATCAAGGTCACAAATTCGGGCACAATCTACCCGGTTCTTGTCTTCGGGGGGAGGGGTCATGGTACCCGGCCTTCCCGTAAAACCGGAGGTGCAGCCTTCTTTAATCGGGAGGCTGCACCTCCACCGACCTCCAAGCAAATACCAGTCCCAGTTACCTTGGGGGTTGTGGTAATAGCCATATTTTTTCTCCCCCTCCACCTCTCGGTACCTGTTTCCCGCGTAGCACATGGCTACGAGATCATGTGCGGTGATCGCATCCAACTGATCTTCCGGGTACCCGTGGTGAAGAACCTCTTCCTTTAGCTCTTCTTCTCTTTTTTCCCACAGGGACATGTACAACTCTCCATAGGTTTTACCCACATAACCGGGATTGGTGCGGTCCATGTACCCACCCTCTTCAATCACGCTGTCTACGTCTTCCCGGACGTCCTCCGTCAAGTCCTCAAATTCGAGGTACTTTTTTAGATGGTCCTGTCCATCGTACTCTTGATAGGGGAGCAAGAGATCATCAATAGCTTCGTGGACAGCAGCATAAGTAAATAGCTCGTCCAGCTCACCTTCTCCTGCGGCCTTTAAAACCAGTTCTGCCATATCGGAATCCGCGTCCGAATCCATTGCAGTTACATCCCCGGAGTCGATTACGGAAGAAAATTTCTCCCGGAGTTTTTGTCGGTTTGCTTCCAGTCTTTCAGGAGTAATGACGGTTAGTACCGTAAAGTGTGACATTCGTTCCTCGTAATTAAAAGAATTTTTTAGGGTCGTACATCAGGACACCGCACCCTACTTGATACGTATAAGCCCGTCAAAGGGAATATTTTTTGTCGCCCCTTTGTATTACTATTATGCAACCTACCTCAGTCTAGTGTAAATTCCCCTTTGACAGGGTTACGTAACAGGGGTATAAGATTGTGCATCCGGGGGTGTACTGGTTTCGACTCGGATAGTTGGATCTACATTGCGTACCGGAGTTAGTCGAACGGCTCCGTAAAAAATCGACTCGTATATAACTGCTAACGACGATACCGTTCAGATTGCAGCCGCTGCGTGAGCAATGGTTGCTAAGATGTAGGGGATAAAATTCTCTACCCGTAAATAAGGAAGCCGCTTGGGGCGATCTTATTTACGACACAAAACCAAGATAGAGGTGAGGACGGTCGACAACAGGGTGTCCGCTCCCGTGCCTCGAAATTTAAATGTACCCGATTCTCATAAACGGTGCTCCTACCGTAATTTGAGAATAACAATAGGAGCTATGTACGTAGACGTGTTGCAAAAACATCCGAACACGGCGGTTCGACTCCGCCCACCTCCATAAAAGCCCGTCCCTTATTAAGGGCGGGCTTTTCTTTTGACGAACCCCTTCCAGTGTGGTATAAGCACCCACGGAGTAACGTACCCTTCTCCTTATGACAATCCTGATTACTACTGAGACAAAAAATGAAACGGATTCTTGAAGAGGTAGCGCGCCGTAAACTGCTAGAAGAGGAAAGTAGAGGGCAACGGTGGAGAAGGCTTCTAAAGGAATTTGTTAGTACGTACTATGAAAAAGCGAAATGGCTTTCCCATGCAGATACCGCGATTTTTTTGAGCCAACCATAGATAACTTTCGCTATGCTTATAAATTTTTAATGTGTAGAGAGATTCGGGCCGGGATCGCATAGGAGCGGGATGCTTCGAAACCATTTCAACCAAAAGTATATGGAAACGCGATTACTTGCGTGGGGGTTCCACTACACGCAAGCTAGGGAGTGGGTATCGCCTAGCGTCGCTTTTGTAGTAAAAATATGGTCCGACGATACCGTCAGGGTTTCTATCTACAACTGGCCTCACGGACTAGAGAAAAGGATCAAAATAACTTTCTCAGAAGCCGTTGATTTCTTCGACAAGGAATACCCGTCATAATTAGGTGTAGAGGCCGTTCTTAGTAAGGTACTGAATCACTCCACGGGGTATATAGCCATCAACCCCCACACCTCGCTGGACCATTTTCTTGATATGTGTGGAAGATATCTCGGGCAAAGGAAAGCCTAGATCTACTTCCACATAGTTGCCCAAAATATTAGGGGCGTCAGAACTGATAGGATACCCCTGTCGAGGAACTACCATAAAGGTTGCAAGATCTGTGATCCCTTCCGAGTACTCCCAATCCGGGATGTCCTCTACTAGATCCGAACCAATAATGTAGTATAGATCCTGCTCAGGATAGCGCTCTCTTAAAGCTACGAGTGTTTTCTTCGTATAATTCGGCTTCTCTAGTTGGTTTTCAAGGGGGTCAATGCTCACCCTTGAGTACCCAATAGCCCCGAAAGCATCGTAACACATTTGAATACGATGCCCCAATGGAGTTAAATCACCCTTGATGGGATGATCTGCCGTAGGCAAGATAAGGATCTTATCCAAGTCTTGCGTCAACAGTAGGCAGTGAAGCATAAGCACATGCCCGATGTGTGGGGGGTCAAAGGATCCACCATAAATGCCAATCTTCATACATCACTCCCAAATAGCTTTTTTAATCGGTGGTTTACTTTACCAGTGGGCGGCTTAGCCACTTCCATACCAGCCCAGTCATTGACCCACTCATAGGTATAGATAGCGTCTTGGAAGGGCCACAAAGGGTGCCTAGATGCTTCATCACCTACGACGGACACTTTGATGCACAGTTGTGCCCCTCGTCTTGGTATCACAGATTCCATCTGCTCCCCGGTGACCGAATTGAAAATTTCCAGAATAGTAGCATAATACAGGGAGGAGTTCCGGCGAACAAAACGAACCAGAACCTTCTCCCCTTTTCGAAGGAACAGACCCTCGGGCATCATTTTAGGTACGACCCCGGCCAGCTCTTGCAACGTCATATCAGGTTTCATCAAACTCTCCAACTTAATATGTATTTCGAAGGATCTTCCTGCGCCAGCACATACTCGATAGTCTCTATAACAATTTCCATAGCTGACAAATACCATTTATAAGGGTCTTTGTCAGGCTCCGAATAGATAATGTACATGGAAGGCTTATCCCCATCACCCTCTAAGGCAAAAGAAGCGGCCCCCTCTACAAGACCGTGTACCTTTATTCCATCGGGGAATATTTGACCAATATCACAGAGGTACCCATTGGTAACCGACACATCCTCTTTCATCTGCGTAAGAAAAGCATCCATCGCTTTTTTCTCACTGCAAATTTTTTCTTTGGTGATATCTTTGAAATCGTTATAGGAAACTTCCCGGACTTTGTAATCTCCTACTTCTGCAACCCTCTCTTTCATCTCCGCAAGAAGGGAGGTAGCACGCTCTTTAGCTTCCTTCCATTTGACTGGGGTGTAGTAATGAACGCTTTCTGGTAGGATAACATCGCAAAGAGTTTGTCCAACCAGACTTTGTAGTACCGGATCCAGTCCATCCTCAGTGTGGCTAGAAAACCAGTCCCCAATCTTGAACTTATGGTCAGGGTAAATTTTACTATCTTTGCGGATTCGAGTATAGGTACTATCTAGGGGGTTGCGATGTTCATCCACCCCGTACTGGCTCCGCAACTCCGTAAGCTGCCCTTTGAGTTCTCTCTTCTGGTCAGGGCTCAGCTCATTGTGTTTGTCCACAGCAAGGGGAGCGTAGAAAGCATCATAGAGTGCCTGTTCCGCATCTGAATATGAAACTTTGATGTGGCGGTAATCGTCGAAATTCTCAAACTTGTATAGGTTTATGTCCAGTCCCATGTCCCTGCCTCGTAGCGGGTCTAGTGAATAGCGAAACTAGTTGTCTCTATCATCTACCACAAGAGTGCAACCTCGTCAAAATAACTTTGACAATCTTAACCCCTGACTGGTACTATTGGGGAGTGAGATTCCAATGACATTTCTCGATCCACAGGTTAGAGATGTACCAACCATTACTGCGAATTGTCCTCCGCCGAAAAGCACATCCTTTTGTTTACCCACACCCCCAAGGTCTCCTCATCCCTAACAAGCCTAAGAAAACCATAGCTACCCTGTTACTAGGAGAGGCATACCCTTGGGACCCTTCAAAGTGGGATGAAGTATTAGACTGGTTAGATTCGGAAAGCAAAATTGCAAATTGCAAAGGCCGCCGGGGCTTACTTCTCCAACCCCCTGAAGAGGTGAAAACCTTGATTCTCCAATCGATGGACTCTCGGCCTGAATTCAATCTCACCAAAGAGCTGACCATTTCCAGTTTCATTGAATCCGCCTTATCCCGAAGGCTTCATTGTGAGGCTATAAGAGTCTGTCGAAACTCACTGGTCATTTCGGAGACGCATTATGGTACAATAATGGACCGGTACAAAGCATATCTCCAAAAAAGGTATGGGTATGCAAAAAAGAAAGCCCGCCGTCTCAGGGACAAACTGCAAGGGCTTTTTTGTGAAGGCACCTATTATCTTGTAAATGGTGATTTTTGTATGAGGGGACGAGTTCTAAAACTACGTAGCCATTACCTTGGAATCGACCTTTTTGAACGAGAAGATGGTGACCTTCTGGAATATGAGGATAATTTCCTATGGCAAGATCCCGATTTTCAGACTCTCGCTAATTTCAGATACCAACACACTAGGTCCCGTTACGGGAAAGCTTATATTAAGGTACAAGGAAAAGAATACCGGGTTACAAAACATGCCTTTAAGCAGTGGCATAAACGAGCGGCGGGCCATTACGGAAAAGCCAACAAGCAAGACCGTCTAGCTTCTCTTGAACATCTTATTGTGGTGCTCCAGAAAACGGAGCAGGTATATAAAAAGAGGTCTAAAAATCGAGTGAAAATGTATCTCAAACATAAGAATGAAGCTGAATACCTTACGACTGACGGGTGGATTTTCGTGGTTGTAGATGATGACAACGCCCTGACTACATGTTATCATGTGGGCGACGTATCAAATGGATTTACCCGCACACTTGACTGACTACTAGGAGAACCGATGTTGATAAAAACAGATCCCGATATACTCACGGTTACTATGATCAACGACTATTTCAAAAACGTACGCACCTTCTGCACTCAGAGCCTCACCTCAGAGCACGAGGCCGCACTTCTCCAGACAGGTAACCTTATGTTGATCTCTATCATAGGGCATATCATACACTCAGCGGAGTCTGAACGACAGATAGAGCTGTTTCAACAGATTCAGCGCCGGTTCATGCTAATACTCAGGGACTATGATAGAGAGTGGATCTGGGAGCTTTTGGGAACTTTTTCTAAGAACCTACCAGAGCAGATGCTCAACTAAAGTTTCCGATAGAAATCAGACACAGCCCCTCTTAGTACCGGGCCAAGAGCCATAAGAGTGGGCTGGTCGATTTTTACCACGCCAGCTCTTCCTGCAAGGCGGACTTTGTAATGCTGAGGATCTTCGATTCGATAGGCTATAGCAGCTTTGACTTCATCGTCGATCTTGATAGTAGCCATTTTTTTATCTGAATCTATTTTAATTAACGACACTTTTCGAGGTTTGTAGGGGGAGGAAAACAGATTATGTCGAAGCCATCTTAGATACAACATAAAGGCTTCGTTTTCATATTCAGATACGGCAGACTTTACCGCATCTAACAGGGAGTCCTCCTGTTTGAGAGTAGGAAGCCGGATTTCCTCTTGAGCTATTGCCTGTTTGGGTACGATACTTTCAAAGGAATCGGTATTAGGAAAGTACAACGTATGGAAAGTGATCCCGTGGTATCGATAAACGAGAACTTTAATTGCTTTGGTTTTTTTCACCCCCTCCATCTGTAAAATCTCAATGCGGTCCCCTAGCGACGTCAAAGACACGGGGCTGAATCTCAATGTGGAGGCAAAGTAGTTTTTGAGCATCGTAATATGCCTATCTATTTGATGGTATCTATGAACTCATCTAGGTGGATTAAAGTATCCCGTGAAAGCCTTTCGGCACCGTACAGGCGGCGAACTCTCCATCCCATATTAATATTGCTTAGGAAATCAATCCTCCACCGCCCACCCCCTACAGCTCTTGGCTTTTTATCACTTCGCCACTGATATGTAACTTTCCCAGTTTTGGTTTCCCAGTAAGCCGTGAAAAATTCTGATGCGGTAGGTTTGTGGAGACGAAACTCAATCTGTACCGTAGATCTGATCCTGTCTTTCAGAATACCCCTTATCGTGGAAGGGACATATCCCTCATCGAAAAGTAATTGTCTTACCTCAGACTCTGGGAGAAAGCTGAAAAGCAATCCCAAAGGTAGTAAATCTACCATGTGCGCCATGTATTACCTCCTAGTTCCCCTGAGAATAGCACATCAAGGGGGTGGGTACAACAAAGGCCGCCAGCTTCCTGACGGCCTTCATAACGGATACCCGAGTTCTCACTCGTCCTCTACACTCTCTTCCGAAGAGTCATCACCGCTAACAGGGATGTACGTACCTGTGGAATTATTCATACGGAACACAGACGTGTCCTGTACTACGTTCTCGGGAACCCCCTCTGACGCATACACAGGGCCGTTATAAGACGGCGCTTCTACTTGGGCTACCTCCCTCCGCTTCTCCTCTGTCATAAAGGAGCGCGTACGCTCAATAGCTTCCTCGATAAGAGCCCCATCCTTGGTCGCAAAAGGGACGCCACTGGCAAATAGTTCGGAGAATACATGACGAGCTTGGTATCGGGTAAGGTCATTCTCCTGTTGGATCACGTCCACAAGAGCCTTAATACCCTCTTTAAGTTCTACACTACTCTTACTAGCCTTGGGCAGCACCTGCAAAGCACTGAGCGACTCTTTTTCCTCGTCACTTAGGTCATAGAAAAAATTAAAAGCTTCCTCAGTGGTGTACCCATTCAAGATCGCCCACTCAAAGTATATCTCAGCAAATAGTTCCTTCCACGCTTGGAGGTTCCTCGGATATTTGTAACTCATCTTGATCACTTCGGGACCAAACGGAATAGTCACAGAAATCGTTGCCTCTTTAGAGACTATCTCAACCCCCTCAATAGTCCTCTTTGGGGAGTACCGGCTGATCTTGAACTTATCACTCTTTTGCCGGATCGCTACCCTCATTCGTAGTCGATCTCGCACTAATTTCGTGCGAACTAGACTGGTAAAACTTCTGACTTTTTTTTTCTTATCATTTCAACTCCTAAAAAAGCCCCGACCCTGTACTTGCGAGGTCGGGGCTTCTTGTGTGTTAGATATTGCCTAGAACAAACTCATTGAGCAGTGTAGGTACTGAGGTATCACAGCCCACGATATCAATCATTCCGGGGTCTTTCGGGTCCGCAATGGTATTGCTGCTTGATGACATTGCTAGAACTGCCAACCGAGCATCGATATTACGCTTCTGTCGGTACTGGACAAGAGCTTGCGACGGGTGGATGTTCCCGTAGTACGTCTCCGAATCAGTGTAGACGAAAAAAGCATCGAAGTCTAGATTGTTCTCCGTCGCCCACGTCATGGGAAGCGCACAGTCAGTCGAACCAAAGGACAGATTGGCGATTGACTTGATAACATCATCAAGGCGCTGTCGAGGACTCAGATTAAGGGGTGTAAACTGGTGTGAGAACCCCATAATCTCGTAGTTTTCCTCTGTTCTCATGACCGTCATAGCCAGAGCGGCACTTACTTCCCGAGGTGTCAACCCAGCCAACCCAGCACAAGAGTTCCATGTCATGGAACTCGAAACATCAAGTCCCAAGCAAAGGCGCTTGCCTGTTGGTTCTACAAAATCAAATGCCTTATAGAAAGCATCATCAAGTGCATCTGTTACTTTGGGCACAGGCCGCCACGAGAGAGATCCACGGAATCCTTCACCTCGTGCATAAACGCGCATAGCATTCAACACAGACAGGGGGTGGATCCGAGCCCGTTTGAGGTACTCCTCATCTCGAAGTCGGGATACGACCAGATTTGTGGAGTCTGACATGTTAGTCAGCAACCCTTCCGAAGTCATTTTGCCAAGATTTCGGATCATAGCCGTAAGAGGCATCTTCTCCAAAAGAGCTTCCCATACCTTTACCTCATTGAGGAATTCGGTGGGGATACACTCACGTGGCAAATTGTAATCTGAAATGAGATTCAAAACCTCTTTCAGGTCAGAAGAGTTCTGAGCCTTCTCAAAAGCCCAAACCCGCTTCAGGGTGTCGTCAGGATGTGGGTCCGATCCGATTCCATCCCAGCCCTGAGACGCCCACTGAAACAGAGCATCTCGAACCTCATTTTGAGGCTTGACGTGAGCTTTCAAAAGGATGTCCCGGTGTGTCCATCCGTTTCGGTTCCGGTATTTAATCATCTGGTACGCCAGATTATCGTCGGACTTTCCGTTGTACCAATTCTCGAAAGCACGACGTGTTACACGACCCCAACCACCGAAGGGCTTGATGCTCTCAGCCAACGTAGTGAGGTGAGTGAAAGTACGACACACTTTTGGTACAGCTTGAGCTGCCGCTTGGCGAACTGGGATAGATTCCTCAGTTCCGTCATTGAATTTGAGCGCTAGAGCCAGAGCAAAGATTGCAGGATCATTGCGCACGGCGCGGCCAGCGTCAGAAACTTCGACGATCTTATTCACAACCCGAACGCCATCTTCTTTGAGACACTCAACCACAGCCTTGGCGTTGTCCATTGTGAGATTTCTCTCAGAGACATAGTAGGATCCGCCCTCCGACCCAAGGATCAAAAAACGGTCCAAGCGCTGCCATTTAGTGGTAGCATATCCGTAACCACCACCATGATTCTTCACTTGGTCTTCCGACAGTGGTTCGGTCTGGGGTGTTTCCGATTTCGATTTGAAAAACTTAGAATAATTCATGGTAACCTCTCGTAAGTTGCTCACTAGGAGCGAGTACGGCCCGCAACTATTATGAGCAAACAGACCGTACCACCCTACAAGAGTGTTGTCAAGATGCCTCTTACCAATCCATACCAGTTATTTTTCCGGCATAGATATCTTCTCGACGCGCTTTTAATTTTTTACGGACCCAACTAGGGAAAGGTAACATCCAGACATACATAGCTCCCGTAAAAGATCCTACATACCCTTCAATTAGTTCGTCAGGTATTTCCCCATACACCTCGTAGTATCCTATCATTTCCGCAGTAAAGCCCCGTAACTCCCAGTGAGAACGCATAGTAAATATAGCAGGTAGCACCATGATATAACTGAGTGCCATCCAGATAGGGTGTTTTTTCATATCTAGCATGTGTCGATACTCGTGCAATACCAGACGGTAGGTACGTGGTGACGTCCAATCCTCATGCCTCTTGCGAGAAGAGAGAACCATCTTACTGTACAGTCCATTACTATATCTCGTATCAAATTGATCCCGTATTTTAGGAGCGAACAAACCTATGACACGGAAAAAGGCCCAGATCACCCACAAATACCAAGCCTGTTTATACCAATCTGCATCGTCTTTATAGAGCAATTCGAAATTAGGGAAATTCTTTTCGATGTTGGCCCGAAGGTCGTCCACCTTTTTTTGTGATACTATTGACATTTTTGACGCTCCTGTGTTAGATAGGGTATGAACCCAAGGGAGAGGATAAAGATGTTGTGTAACTATTTCTCATTTATAGAGACGTACAAACAAATAAGTAGTGTGGGGGTGTAAAGAATAATCGTCGTATCAAAAAGGGGGACTGGTTTTTGGTGAGGTCTCAACGATGGTTGTCCGGGTCTTCTATATGGATCACCACAATTTATGTGGGACAGCTATCGAGAACAGAGAAAGGAGAAGTGGTACTGGCGGTAGAGGGTAAAGACATTTTCAAGTACAAGGGAGATTCTCTCGATCTTGATTCAAACTCAATACTTCCCCACACTAAAGGTCTACCTATGTCCGTAGATCCCCAAAAGCGAGGGATAAAGCTGTACCTATGGAAATCAAAATACGCGCTCAAAAAAGAGGCTAAACGACCTTTTCTATCTGAGAAGGTAGTAGGGTTGATTTTTAAGTATTTGTGAAATTGTTTTTATATAGCGTAAGGGTGTAAGAATCTCTCCTCTCGCTGGATTTTCACATGCCGCTCTACGTCCGTAAGAGCCATTATCGGTATGGAGATCCCATCCTCGCTATCGTGCAGTCCGGGTGGGAAGATAAACACGCCTATATCAAATTGGTGATCGGGCATTACGAGCCCCTACGGCTTGTTATAAGTGGCATTATGTTGCCAGCTATACAGCCGTACTGGCAGCTCGAATACCAATACCCGAACCGAACTTTAAAACTCCGGGAGACCTTCGGGAGTGAGAAAATAACAATCAGTGACGCGGAGGGGGACGCCACCCATATAGAAGGTGTGGTGTTCGGTAGACTGGACATGGGGGACTGGTATGCGGTAAGATCATACCTCAAAAGGTGCTTGTACCACGCCCGTAAAAAATACGAGAACGAAATATGCCTGAACTTATTAAGAAACCGCTAACTGGTCTTGACTTATCTGAATACTACTACGATGTAGTTAAGATTGTTCACTCAAAATTCTCAGATCAATCTACAGACACCGAGGACCTAATACAGGATATCTGTGTTAAAATCCTACGATTGAATCAAGGGTCTAGCCCCTATGACCCGGCGAAGGCAAAACCTTCAACTTATATATACATGGTAGCTAAAGGGGTGGTGATCAAACAGTACCACCGAAAAGAGATCGAAACGGAAATGCGTGAGATCAAAGGATTTACAGACTGGAACGAAGCCGTCCTGAGCAGTTTCGAAAGCTTCTTAAAAGAGACTTTGCCCTTTGATGATATATTACCCCGGCGGGTCTTTCTTCTACTGAGGATGGGGTACACGAGAAGGGAAATAGCCTCTCTTCTAGAGGAGACGATGTATCAGATCCGAAAACAGAAACAGAGGTTAGCGGAGCTGGCGTTTCAATTTATGGATTCGTCTCCGAAAGACGGGTGAACACTTTTTCTAATTTTTTATCCACCAGATATTGAGGATCGGGTTTTGATGTTCGTATGATATGTGTTCGATAATAGGAACTCCACAACAGCGTATGTGATCCTATATCCTCATCATAGCTGTCTAAAACCAGAATAAGACCCTCCCCGATCCAGTCCCTGAGAATGTTCCTAATTGATGACCAGAGGTAGGGGTATCTCGACGGGCGTAAATCCTGTAGTTCCGTATGAATCTCCTCCACATCTCGATAGGTGAAGGGGGTATCTAGAATGAACGTGTCTCGTATCCACAGAAGATACACCCCTGCATTTGGAAAATAAGGATCTCCCGCATCTTCGATCCCTTTCTCATAATCTATCCGCGTAGGAAACATGATAATCCTTTTATAGACCAGTTCCAATGAACCCCAAGATACCGTTCTGAGGATACTTTAATGTCAATAGAAAAACAACTGATCAATTTAGGTAAGGCCCGTAAGGACCTTAGACCACATATTCGCCCCATACTAGCTGAGCTAGAAAGAGAGAGCCTCCCCACCTCCAACGGTAAGGTAGCGCAGCATATCCGTCAGGCTCAGCGCAAAATCTACCAATCGGTACCTAAAGAATTGCGTGCTCTCCACGCGATGCTGCGAATATCTTCGGAGCCCCGAAAGAAAAAAGCCTTTTCGCAGGGAGATATCACCCGACTGATAAATCAAATGTTAGATCGAGGTGGGATCACTAAAAACCTCACAGAAGAGGGTCTTGCTATCCCTAATATTGATTGGGGCAAACTCTTCATGGTGGCGATTAGTCAAATGTCCCACAAGCTCAATCTCAGTAATACACTACGGGAAGAGTTTCTCAACGACGTTGTGGGAGATATGGTCATGGGACAAAGCATCATGACTGTCCGGGAGACAGGACCTTGGAAACAGAACCTAATGGAGCAGATTGAGGAATGGGTCCTAGATGGGTATAACGAAAACAGGATTAAAGCCTCACTTACAAGCTGGATCAAGAATAAGATTCAGAACTTGTGGAAGCGGTGGAAAGCGCAAAGAGGACACACAGACGATATCGGATTTGAGGTAGGATCTCCCGGCGATGATTACCAAGGAAAAGATGTCTACGAAAATCTCTTCAATATGGACGGGCTTACTGGAGGTCAAATGGGGCATTACCAGCGCCTCATCCGACAGAACCCTGTCGTTAAAGATATTGTAGATCGGATCACACGTAAACTAGAGCAGCGAGATGATACAATTGGTTACTTGTGGCAAGCCTATTTGAAAGATCCTACGGCTACCCTTGAACACCTCCTGACAATTAGCGTGGATGCTACGGTAGATGGTCGCCGTCAAAGTGTCCCTCTATGGGAAGCAATGGGATTTGACGGTCCTAATGAGTCTCGGCAGAAAGTAAATTACCACGTCAAAAAGCTTAGAAAGCACCTCAAAACCATGTGGCCCGATATCGATGATATTCTCAGAGATCTTAAAGGAATCTAAATGACTTCATTAAAGCAAAAACTTATTCGTCTTGGGGCTCGGACTGACAATGGGA
>Ga0136558_1000764_pt1 | contig 17226 bp, 22 predicted proteins | sample AntRauTorckE6833_FD_101391 | JGI IMG/M metagenome (GOLD analysis project Ga0136558, IMG submission 101391) | Saline lake microbial communities from Rauer Islands, Antarctica - Metagenome Torckler E6 #833 | ecosystem: Environmental > Aquatic > Non-marine Saline and Alkaline > Saline | place...
AGCTATTTCTCTCAGGACTCCGGGCAGGCTGTCTTTGCTTGAAGGCCAAAAAAATAGCACGATTATTGACGATACCTACAACGCCAGTCCTGAAGCGGTCAAATTTGCACTTGATGTCCTGGAGCAAATTGACTCGCCGCAGAAAATTGCTATTTTAGGGTCAATGAATGAGCTCGGTGCTGTTTCTAGCCAACTTCACGAAGAAGTCGGACAGTATTGCAAACCAAGTTATATCGATCTGTTGATAACGATTGGAGAGTCTGCCAATGCCGAACTGGCTGCTGCAGCCGAGGCAAATGGCTGCAAAGTCGAGCGGTTCAAGAGCCCATATTATGCTGGAGAGTTTGTACGAGATGAACTACAAGAAGGTGCAGCGGTGCTTGCGAAAGGTTCGCAAAACGGCGTGTTCGCCGAAGAGGCGCTCAAATCAATCCTTGCAAACAAAACTGATGAGAAAAACCTGGTCCGCCAGTCCCCAGCCTGGCTCAAGAAAAAACGTAAACAATTCGGCGGAACTTTGAATGAAGCATAAATTGTTCATCCTTTATGGTGGCATATCGCCTGAAAGAGATGTTTCAATCAGATCGGGGCGATCTATTTTAGCTGCAGCAAAACTATCTGGTTTTGATGTACGTGGCATAGACTTCAAGTCCGAGAGAGATCTGAACGGAATAGAAAAAAGTGCTGTTGTTCTCCCAATCTTGCACGGAGTCAACGGCGAAGATGGTTATATTCAAAGACTTTTGGAAAAAGGAAAATACAGATATCTTGGATCTAATAGCAAGGTTTCTGAAAATTGTTTCGATAAGACCATGTCTCGCCAGACACTAAGAACTAATAATATCGTCATAGCCGATGGTGATAATGTGACACGCCAGACATATTTTAGGCATCAGTTGGCTTCACAGCCTCACGTCCTCAAAGTTGCGCGAGGAGGTTCTAGCATTGGGACATATATAGTGAAAGACCCCATGTCAAGAAACGAGCGGAAAGTTAAAGACATATTTGCCCTAGACAACAAGGCAGTAGTTGAAGAGCTGGTGGACGGAATCGAAGTTACAGTGCCGGTGCTTGGGGATCGAGCGCTGCCTGTGATAGAGATTGTACCGCCTAAAAACCAAGAGTTTGACTATGAGAATAAGTATAATGGTAAAACTCAAGAAATTTGCCCGCCAACATCATTAACTCAAACCATACAGCACAAGCTTCAACAGCTCGCACTCCAGGCGCACTATGCGCTTGGTTGTCAGCATTTATCGCGGACTGATATGATAGTTCGATCTAACGGAGAGGTCGTAGTGTTAGAAATTAATACCATGCCAGGGATGACAGAAAATAGCCTGTTTCCTAAAAGTGCTGCAAAGGCTGGGATATCAATGCCTCAGCTTGTTCAAGAATTCGTGAGCATGGTAAGCGGAGAAAACCAACTATGAGGGTGGATATTGTGCATCCGGGGGCTGGGGAGCTACGTTATGAGATCCGCGGAATCGTTGAGTTTGCAAATAATCTACAAAAAACCGGAATAGAACTTACGATGGAAAACATCGGTGATCCAGTTGCGAAAGGTGAGGAGGTGCCGCTCTGGATACGTGAAATCGTAGCCAATGAAGTAAACAAAAGTAGCACTTTTGGTTATTCGCCAACCAAGGGCCTTGATGCGACTCGTGACTATCTAGCTCAGACGAGGTCTCTGGGTACTGGAAACGAACTGCTCTCCGAAAATATTATATTTTTTAACGGACTTGGTGACGCAATCAGCAAGGTATATACGTGGTTGAACCCAATTGCTCGCGTTCTTGGGCCAAATCCGGCGTATCCAACTCACTCTTCTATTGAAGGCGCGCACGGTCGCTCAGAGCATTTAACTTATCAACTCGACCCAAACAATAACTGGCTGCCAAATATGGACGATATCCGCAACAAGGTACGCTACAACCCAAGTATTGCGGCGTTGCTTCTCATAAATCCAGATAATCCGACGGGTGTTGTATACCCGCGGGTAGTGCTCGAGGAATTCGTGGCAATCGCCGAAGAATTTGATCTTTTTCTAATTGCTGACGAAATCTATGCGAATTTATCCTACGCCGATGAACCGTTTACATCGCTTGCATCTGTCGCTCACAATGTGCCGGTTATTATAATGCGTGGTTTATCCAAGGAAGTGCCGTGGCCGGGGAGTCGTTGCGGATGGCTGGAGTTTTACAACATGCATGTAGACAAAAGCTTTGAAGCGTATGCCAAATCAATTGAAGAAGCAAAAATGACCGAAGTTTGCTCGACAACCTTGCCGCAAGCGGCGCTCCCAGCGATCTTGTCAGATGAGCGCTATGAACCGCATTTGAAACAACGCAGAGATAAATACCAAAAACGAGCAAAAGAAGCAGTCAAGACCCTAAACACTCATCCCGCACTGAACGTCGTGCAGCCTAAAGGTGCTTTTTATCTATCGGTCACTTTTACCGAAGAGTTCACCCCAAAAGATAGCATAAAAGCTGCAAATCCACAGGCTCAAAAGTTACTGGATGAAATACTCAAAAACACCCCCAAGACAGATATCGACAAGAGATTTTGCTACCAGCTATTAGCGGCAACTGGTATCTGCGTAGTGCCGCTTAGCACTGGCTTTAATAGTTACGTCCCCGGGTTTCGAATGACTCTACTAGAACAAGACAATAAGAAATTTACTGAAACCCTCAAACGCATCACGAACTTTCTGAATAGTTAAATTACAATATTTGGCAAACCGCCCATGCTTGCCTAGATTGATTTGTGAGCATATCTTTAATAGTAATAATGTAAGCTACAAATGTAGATAATATAAAGGAGCAGAAGTATGTCACTTTCCAGAGAATTTTACGTAGATTGGTCAGAGTCCATAACGCCAGAACAAATGTTACCAGATGAGCGAATCTCGCAGCTCAACCTAGGCGATTACCAGGCTCTGCGCAAAGAGAAGGGGGCCTGCAGGGACGAAGATCCAAGTAAATTTTTCCCAGGTAGTGGAGATTCGCAGAATCCCGCGAAACTAATATGTGCAAGCTGTGTAATTCAAACAGATTGTTTAGAGTATGCACTTTCTAACAATGAAGCCCATGGTGTGTGGGGCGGAGTCAGCGAACGAGAGAGACGACGAATGCGACGCAGTAGAAGAATCGGTACAACCGCTATAACTCAAAGTTGACACGAACATTTGGTCTAGTCTGTCTAGGTACGTATAATGTACGGTGTTATGAGACGCTATAATCCAAAAGACATAGAACCCAAATGGCAGAAAATTTGGGAAGAACAAGGCACATATAAGGCCAATCTTGATACTGATAAGCCGAAGTATTACGGCTTCGGTATGTTTAATTACCCCAGTGGTGCCGGCATTCACTTAGGCCATGCAAAAAACTTTACCATCCCTGACATACTGTTACGTTTCAAGCGTCAAAACGGTTACGAAGCCTATTCTCCGATTGGGTTTGATTCATTCGGCCTACCCGCAGAAAACTATGCAATTAAAACTGGCACTTCGCCACGACTAACAACCGACACTGCTATAGAAAGCTACCGCAAGCAGTATCGTCGAATGGGCTGGAGTATGGATTGGTCAAAAGAGATTGATACCAGTCAGCCAGAGTATTACAAGTGGACGCAGTGGTGTTTTTTGCAACTACACAAAGAAGGACTTGCGTATCAAAAAGAGAGTTTGCAGTGGTGGTGCGGTCAGTGTAAGACAGTGCTTGCGGATGAGCAGGTGATTGCTGGCCGGTGCTGGCGACATGATGGACAAGACGATCCGCTCGTAAATAAAAAGAGCTTGCGTCAGTGGTTTTTTAAAATCACAGATTATGCCGATGAAATGCTAGAGGCAACCGACGATCTTGACTGGACGCCTTGGGTTAAGACCGCTCAAAAGAATTGGATCGGTCGCTCTGAAGGGACGCTCATTGATTTTGAACTAGATGGATTAGGCACAGAAGGTCACAAATTAGACGTCTTCACGACAGCCGTTGAAACAATCTATGGTGTCACGTTTATGGTTTTAGCTCCCGAGCACCCGACAGTAACTACCTATGCTCAACATGCTGATAATGCCCAAGAAATCGATGAATATGTACAGAGTGCTTTACGCAAAAGCGACCTTGATAGAGAAAAAGAAAAATCAAAAACTGGCATTGAGATTCAGGGGCTGAAAGCGGTTAATCCTGCCACGAAAGAAAAAATCCCAGTCTGGATCGCTGATTATGTGCTGGCTGGTTATGGCTCTGGTGCAATCATGGCGGTTCCGGGCCAAGATGAGCGGGATTTTGCCTTTGCCCAGCACCACGACTTACCAATTGTCTACACGACAGACCGCGGTGAGTTTGTCAACTACGCAAAAGACATCAAACCGTCTCTAGAGAAATTCCGTATGGCTAATTCTGGAGAATTTGACGGATTGAACTTGCAAGAAGCCAGAGCAAAAATAATTGAAAAGTTAATAGCGGAAGGTTCGGCCGAGGAGCGCGTTAACTATAAAATGCGCGATTGGTTGATTAGTCGCCAACGTTACTGGGGCGCGCCGATGCCGATTATTCATTGTGAAAAATGTGGTGCGCAGCCAGTTCCTGAAGATCAACTACCTGTTATTTTGCCAGAGGTTGACGATTATCACCCAAGCGGCACTGGTGAAAGCCCACTAGCAAAAGTTGATGAATGGGTGAATGTAACTTGTCCATCATGTGCTGGTCCAGCGAAGCGTGAAACAGATACTATGGACGGATACGTCTGTTCCAGTTGGTACCAGCTACGTTATCTTTCACCACAAGATACTACTCAGGCTTGGGACCCAGAGCGGGCTAAGGAATGGCTGCCAGTTGATTTCTATAACGGTGGTGATCACGCTACTGCTCATTTGCTCTATGCCCGGTTTTTTACTAGATTTTTCCATAATCAGGGACTCACGAGTACTCCAGAGCCATTTAAGAGGATGTATTTTCATGCAAAAATACTTGCCGAAGACGGTACGTTTTTTAGCAAGAGCAAGGGTAACGGTATAGACCCTCTGGAAGTTATTGAGAGTGGCTACGGGGCTGATGCTTTGCGGACCTATATCATGTTCATTGCCCCGCCAGACGTAGAATCTCCCTGGAATAGCGATGGGCTCCCAAGCTGTTACAGATTCCTAAACCGTATATGGACATTAGTGCATGAGTTTGTTGACAGTGAAGCGTCCCAAGGCGAAACGTCAATAGACTTAGCTGGCGCTGCACACCAAGCAATCCTGAAGGTGACAGAAGATATAGAAGCTATCAAATATAACACCGCAGTTGCTGCAATGATGGAATGTGTAAATTCAATGTATAAAATAAAAGGCAGGGAAGGATTTGCCGATCGGGACGGATGGCAATTTGCGTTGGCGTCGATCGTGCAGCTGGTGGCCCCGTTTGCTCCGCATATTGCCGAAGAACTCTGGCGCACGCTCGGAAATAGTGATTCAGTCCATGTCGATCATTGGCCAGAACATGAAGAAAAGTACTTGGTTGCGGATAAAATTACTGTGGTAGTGCAAGTAAACGGAAAAGTCAGGGCGAATATTACTATGCCAAAAGAGGCCAGCAAGCAAGAGATTCTTGAGGCCGCCAAGTCCGATGAAAATGTCGTGAAACACCTCGACGGGAAAGAAATCCGCAAGGATATTTATGTGCCCGGTAAGCTTGTTAACTTTGTTGTTTAATGTCGAAACATCGAGCGGGCATCAATAACTGTTCCAATCCCAATTTCGCCCAAAAGTTCAATTTGCTCTGGGGTTGCGTGGCCAGTGTCAACAGCTTCTAGCGCATTGATTTGTTCGGCTTCCCAGTCGGCCTGACGCCCCTGGCGCATCGTGTCAATTGCTGTTTCAAGCATTCTTCGCCCAATAAACTCTTTTTTATCTTGTTTTCCTAAGGGTTCTTTTTCGTGGTGAGCTGGCGGAGCCAGTGCTCGCATTTGCCTGCTGTAGGCTTCTATAGACTCAACGTCTTTGTCATAATCGGCGGAATGCCGAGTAAGGGTAAAAGGTGATTTCATGGTTATCTATTCTTCGCTTTTTTCTTCATTAGTAAAAGTCGTGTTATAAAAAGTACCTTCAGGTATTTCGAAGAAGTGCTTAGTGGCTGATTTTCCTAATTCCCTAAGCTGGCTGAGTTTGCTAATACCCCTACTGATTTCATCAATAGGCTCTGTACTCCCTACAGAATCCAACTTGATAGTCATTAGTGGTTTGTGGTGATTGCTTCCGCCCCATTCGAGTCCCATCATTTAATTATAGCATAAACACAATAGTAAGTCAACAATATCAAACCCATATGTCTTATTGCGATTTAACAGATAATAGAGTAGTATTAAGAGCAAGTTTTATCATTCCTAAATACGAAAGGAAAGTTATGGGAAAGCCTAAGAAGCGAACTTCATCGCGCAAAACCGGCATGCGCCGCAGTCACTTGGTCATTAAATTGGCTCGTGCAGTAAACGCAAAGTCACCAGTAAAAGCAAAGACAACTAAGAAAGAGACAGGCAAAGCTAAAGCAGCGTAGTTTTCGCTTATTTCGCTATTGCTTCTGTTTCTTGATATTCTAGAAACAGAAGAAGATAGGTTTAACAATATGGTAGTTATGGCTCACAACACAGCGAACACAGGTAGCCACCTATGCGTATTAGAGCATGAGGAGGTTCGAGGATGAGTGCAAACAGACATCTAGGCCGTATCATTGCGCTCCAGACGTTGTACGAACAGGAATTCCGAATGTCGTGTAATGATCCCTCATTTTCATTAGAGGATGTGCTGCAGCGCAATATTAGTCGATATGATGCCTTGGTTGATGATCTGGCATTCGTGGAGGCGCTAGTCAAGGGCGTATCTGAAAAAACAGAGTCGCTAGACGCAATGATTCAACCCTTGGCTCCAGACTGGCCGCTCGATCAGATCGCCCGTATGGATAGGTTGGTGCTGAGAATTGGTACATACGAGCTCTTACACGAGAAGCAAACACCGTCAAAAGTTGTGATTAACGAGGCTGTTGAGCTTGCAAAATCATTTGGTGGAGAGAATTCAAGCAAGTTTATCAATGGTGTACTTGGTTCATTGTATCGTCAAGAAATAGACCCCAAAGAGACCAAGAAGCCAGAGCCTATAAAGCCTAAGACCAAAGCCAAGGCTGCCAGTAAGACGAAGAAAGAGCCAAAAGCATGAAACGACCAAAGCCCCTAAAAGGATTTAAGAAATTTGTAAACAATCGCAAACCGACGATCAGCGAGGTTGTTCGTGAACCGACCGCTGGTGGGGTAATTTTTCGTCGTGACAAAGACAAGCAAATAGAAATTTTGTTGATCCAAGATGCAAAAAATCGCTGGACAATTCCAAAAGGACATATTGAACAGGGTGAAACTGCAAAAGAAACAGCAAAACGAGAAATAGGTGAAGAAACCGGATTAACAGATGTAAAGGTACTCAATTGGCTAGGCAAGATCAATTTTCGCTATCGACGAGCAGCCAGCTTAGTGCTGATGACCACAGAGATTTTTTTGGTAAAAGCGATGGGTGACACCGATGCGCTGAAACCAGAAGAATGGATGAACGGTATTAAATGGTTCAGTACCGCAGAAGCACTCGATAAGATCGAGTACGACGATATTAGTAAACTCATACTTCTAGGACTTAAAAAAATAAGGGACGACACGCTATAAACCCGATGGACATTCAGAAATACAGTACTTTTGCATCCGACAAGCTCGGTGTAACCTTTAACAACATAGACTTACTCATAACGGCATTTACTCACCGCTCATACGTAAATGAACACAGAAAAACGGCTAAAGAGCATAACGAACGATTAGAATTTCTGGGCGACGCAATCTTGGAGCTAGTCGTAACAGAATTTCTTTACAAAAATTATCCCGATCCAGAAGGTATTTTGACCAACTGGCGAAGTGCACTGGTGCGTACCGAAAGTATTGGTGCGGCTGCTGCAAGTCAGGATTTTGAACCTCTGCTGCGACTATCAAGGGGTGAGCGCCGTGGTACGGATCGTGCGAGGGCTCAGATACTCGCAAATAGCTTTGAAGCGGTCGTAGGGGCACTATATATCGATCAAGGATACGATGCGGCAAAAGATTTTATCACGAGTAGCTTGCTCGTGACTTTTGATGAAATACTAAAGACTGGTTCGTGGATGGATCCTAAGTCTAATCTCCAGGAACTCATACAGAGCACAGAGGGGCACACACCAATTTATAAAGTACTCGAGGAAGAAGGCCCAGATCACGATAAGGTCTTCACTGTGGGCGTATTTGTGAATGGCAAGAAGCAAGGTGAAGGTCAGGGTCCAAGCAAGCAAGCTGGACAGGTCGCTGCTGCAGAAGCGGCATTAGCTAAGTACCGAAAGTAGTTAGAGTTGACAACAGGGGTGCTAATCTGTAGAATATGCAAGTTATTAATTACTTAAAAAGGGAAGGAAACTGAATGTTAGTCATTCGTATGCAGCGAGTCGGCCGAAAAGGTCACGCTCAATTCCGCGTAGTCGTTCAAGACTCTCGTCGGACCCCAACAAGTGGTAATGTTGTCGCAAATTTGGGACACTTTAATCCACATACAAAAGAAACAAGTGTAGATACGGAGCGAGCAAGCACGTATATCAACAACGGCGCACAGCCCTCAGAGCGTGTTGCGCGGCTCCTAAAAAGTCAGGGCGTAAAATTGCCGGACTGGGTAAAGTTGTCAGAGAATAAAACTCGAACCACTAAAAATCCTGCGAAACTTCGCAAGAATCAACCGAAGGAAGAACCCAAAGAAGAGGAAAAAGCAGAACAGCCTGCAGGCGAAGAAGTTGCAGATGAGTCGACTACCGAAGAAACAGCCTCCGAAAAACCTGTTACTGAAGAAGTAGCTGCTGACGAAAAGTCAGAAGAATCTGGAAAATAAGGTTAGATATTCCACAAACCTGCGCGAGTCTGTTTGTTATAATGGATTCTACAACTGTATTTTAAGAGGGGAGACAGCACATGGCAAATAGTATTGATCAGCAATTCATAGAGTTCATCGTAAAATCACTTGTCAGCCAACCAGACAGCGTAGAGGTTGCTCGGACTATCGACGAGAAGGGTGTATTGCTTGAACTTACTGTAGATCCAGAAGATCTTGGGCGTGTTATTGGCAAAAGAGGGGCGACTGCTCAATCGCTTAGAACACTTCTAAGAGCACTCGGAACAAAGAACGACGCACGCTATAACCTAAAGATTGTGGACAACGGAGAACAACCTCCATCGAACGCTTCTAATACCGAACCATCAACAGATAAAGCGCCAGACAACACGGAAGACGAAGAAGAAACGAGTGATGTTGTAAGTAAAACCAGAAAAGAACTTGATGATCTGGACGATTTAGATATATAATAGCTGTGTTATCGACGGTCGTGACCAACGACGACTTTAAAAACAAAAACAATAAAAGCTCACTGCGAGCCAATTACCTCAAAGAGGCAATTGGGAGCTTTATGTGTCAGAACGACCCCTTTCATCAGGGGTCTTTTTGTTTCTAGAAAATATGCTATAATATATTTTGATGAAAATTCAAATAATTAGTCTGTTTCCTGAAATGTTTGAACCTGTATTTGGCACCAGCATGCTCTGGAAGGCTAAAGAGATGGGCGCGGTATCTTACGAGCTTATTAATTTACGTGATTACGGTAAGGGTCCGCGAAAAGTTGTTGACGACACTCCTTATGGCGGTGGAAATGGCATGCTTCTGATGGTAGAGCCACTCGTAAATGCGATTGAGACTGCAAAAAAGAACGATCCATCAGCCACTGTTATCTTGCCAACCCCACGCGGGAGTATCTATAAACAATCAGATGCGAAGCGTTTAGCAGCAGAAGGCAAGGGTTTGATAATTGTCTGTCCCCGTTATGAGGGTTATGACGAGCGAGTCACCAAATGGGTTGATGAGCAGTTCTGCATCGGTAACTACATCCTTACTGGTGGTGAAATACCTGCAATGGCACTTACAGACAGCGTTGTGCGCCTGTTGCCAGGAGTTCTTGGCGGTGAAGCATCGGCAGAGATTGAATCTTTTCAACAAGACAATAAAACCATAGAGTTCCCGCAGTACACACGTCCCGAAGCATACAAAAGCCTGCACGTTCCTAAAGTACTGTTGAGCGGTAATCATGCGGAGATAAGAAAATGGCGGATGACTGCAAAATAATAAAATTTCCTGGTTCTGAGCCTGCTCCAAACCAACCCAGCGCAGCCTCTATACTTTCAGGCTATCTTGAAGAAGCACGTAATAACGTGGGTTTATATGGTCTCTCTTCAGATGTAATTACTTCTCCATTGTCAGAAAGTTACCAACCCTTTATGCAGGCTGATGGATCCATGAAGTTAGGTCGAGAAGGGATTGATGATTTTAGACAATTATTCGGAAACATAGAACATGAAGGCAGGATGGTGAACTGGGTCGGCATGCACGTGGTTTACAATGCGTATTATTTGAGTATAAAGGCATTGGTTAAAAAACCAGAAACCGATGTTCATAATGGTTTACTCAGAGTGGCTAACTTTGTAATTAATACAGACAGAGTTTATATTGATGAGTCAAAAAAACCTAAAGATGTTCACGATATCGAGGATGACATTACAGGTTGGTTTTCTGCAATACAAGCTAAAAGAAAGATTTTGCACCCTTGGGAGAAGATTTCAGACAAAAAAAAGGTCGTCACGCTACTAAATGAAGCTGCAGCAACTGGGCTTCATCCTTCTAATGAATTCGGTACTATAGATTTGTCACGAAAAAAGACGCTAGGGCATTTTACACTTCGGCTTTTAAGTGCAACCAAAATTGAAAATTCAATAAAAGATATTTTACAGGATAATCGTGGCAGGCAAGCTACAATAGAAGAGTAAATAAGGAGGGGTAATGTTTAAAATTAAACCAGTTTACGCACATTGTGATTTGATGTGTGGAGTGTATGATCCTGCGCAAGCGAGAATTGAAGCGCAGTCTGTCTATAATGCAGTCAAAAAATATCACGCGTCAGAGGACACAGTTTTTCAGCAGCGTGCAATTGTCATTAAAGAAAAACGAGCAGATCTATGTAAGGAGCACTTATGGGTGCTCTGGACTGATTATTTCAAACCAGAACATCTAGAGGCGCACCCGGAGCTTCATGATCTTGTTTGGCGCGCCACAAAAGCCGCCGGTGAGGCTAAAAAATCAGTAGAAATAACCGATGCAGAAACCCTCATTGGTCTGATTGATGAAATAGGGGTTATCTTTGCTCGAACTAAAGATGGTTCGTATGACTACGATGCAATAAAGAGCAACATGGAGTCCCAGGGCGCATAGATGAAATGGCCATTGCTCTTACGCAGGGTAAGTGGAGCAAGCATGCTGCCGACATTCAAGGATGGCCAGATCGTGCTGTGCCATAGACTTCTCCGACAACTTAAGGTAGGAGATATAGTCGTAATAAAACATCAGGGAATTGAAAAAATAAAGCGCCTGAGTAAAATTAACCAGCATTCTGTTGAGGTGCTCGGCGACAATTTAAATGAAAGCACCGACAGCAGAGTTTTCGGTACGCTGCTCAAAAGCAAGGTGATTGCCACGGTAATTCATTTTCGTCGACGTTGAGTAATATTGCTATTTTGTGCGCTCTAAATTATAGGCTTTTACGGCGCTCGTGTAACGGTTTTCGAGGCTTTTGCACCGACCTTGTTCGTACGAAATAACTCGAAGTGATGAAAAATCGTCAGGTAGAGTATTGTGCAGCTTTTCGAGCCTCAGCTTACAGCCCTCATAGCTGTTTTGCAGCGACAAGGCGGAATTTTTGAGATCCGAGAGCTGTTGATTAGAATAGGCTGGTTTTTGAAGTAACGCCACCGCCACGAAGATACTCGCTGCGATACTGAATAAGCAGATTATTGCAACGCTTACTTGGGAGTTTCTGTGATATAGAGTTGATTTTTTGATAAAACAAGGCTCCTCCAGCGCCACCACATCTTGACCGTAAAGATCAGCTCGCTCCCAGGCAACTGTCGCTCCGATAAGACTGTGATGCTCGCTCGTCGACGACAATCTTTGCTTGAGCTTGGATCTATAAGTATCAATCGACATGTAGCCTAATACATAAGGAGGTGCGGCGTGATGTCGGTATGATCGCCAACCACCCCTTGATGCCCCGTTCAGGGTTACTATACCAAGACCTGAGAGCAGTGTGACGTAGTCAGCGAGCTTTTCGTTCTCGCTTTGGTCGAGGTGAACGAGTTTTTGTGAAATAAGTGAGGCATGCGCTAACAGATGAGCAACAGTTGCCGCCAACTCGAGCGGGTGCACCATAAGTGTGCGTGATAGTGTAATTCGAAAACCATGTTTTGCTGTCTGTTGGCAGCTTGTGTTATGTGAATCGCTGCTTAGCTCAATGTGCACAGCTTGCCTGATTTTAAGTTTGTTTTTTATAGCAGTAGCAAGTTTCTCGACATCCGCCTTGGTAGTTATTTGTGCGTAAAACGAATCGTCTGGAATAAGCAGGGACGCGCTTTTAAATTGGGCTCCAAGTTTTTTGCGTATTTCTTCGGCAGTCCATACTTTGTCGTCTAGTGCTACTTTTGTTTCTAAGATACAAGGCACAATAGCATTTAGTATAAGCGTTTTCATTCTACATCCAAAGAAGATAGCTCGAAGACGAAAAAAGAGGTACTATTTCTATACGATCATGAATTGGAATATAAAAGATGCAGTCATTCCCAGCAAACTAGAGAACTTACTTTATGCCATTTTGGCCGTCGTTATTTCAGTGATAGGAAATCTAGCGTTTCTAGCGACCCTATTGGCGAATGAATCGTTGTATATTGCTGAGTCTTTCAGCGAGGCTCTCGCGTTATATGTGCAAGAAACGATTGGATTTATCGATAACTTAACAATTGCACCAGTAGGTTCGGTCTTTTTGTTCTGGAGCTTAGCGGGAATCATATCATTCAGCTTGTTGCAGTCGTTCATTTCTGTCGCGAAAGAAATTAAAAATGACGTCGATATATCAACGCATTATTTGCACCCCAAACACTACATAAAACCACTGTTTTTTCTAGAGGTTGTATTGCAGGGGTTGGCTCACGGGCTAATCTATTTACTCATCCTCGGGATAGGCATTTTAGTCGGTGGCGTATTCGCACCGATTGCAATTATATTATTTCAAGGAGTACTACTTACTTTTACCTTCGAGCTTTTCGCAATTTATATCGGAAGCCTTGTGGTCTTATGGTTTGGTATTGTAGTGATGGCTTCAGTAACGAGACTGTTGCTCATGAGAAAACAGATTGTTATTTAGTTGACGGCTTGAGCGAGCAGAGTAAAGAGAATAAGATCAAATGCCAACAAGAAGCCACCCTGGATAATGATCGCATAACCAAACATTCGCAACTTGTCCTTATGTTTAAAGCGTTTCATTCGCAGCAAACTATAGCCAATTGCGATATAAGCGCAATCCAGGATACAGTTAATCAGGATGATAGTAATTTGTTGCTGTTGAAAAAATAAATCATCTGAAAAACTTTCAGGTGATTGCGCGAGTCCGTAGAGTGTTACGAGTGCTATAACACTGTTGACAAGTCCCCAACCAGCATTCATCAGCCAAAAGTTGCGCTTTTTTGCCGAAGGATGAAACTGTCGCCACGATCCGACAACGACATTGCCGACACCCCAACCAAGGAGTATTGCCATTGCAAATACGGAAATAGTATAAAAAGAATCCATAGGCTTATCATAGAAGACTTGAAGATCGAACGCCACCACAATTGGCTTGGTCGGGTAAGGCTTGAGGTTTGTGACGGGTTCTCCATACTTTTCGGGGTAGTCTCCTCCAATTTCTAGAATGCTCACTCAAGAAGCCCGAGCCGACAGTATCCGCAATAAAGAACTTTTAAAGAGGCATTTTGTTACTACCTGCTAGTAGAACCACATAACCACTAAAGGGGATAACGAGATCAGACTACACAATAGACACAAACGATTCGAGATATATTAGCGGCATGACGCCAATATATCCTGAAGATTCAATGATATATACATCAATTTGCCAGACTATCTTCCATCACCTAAGTTTTTTTAAAGTTTTTTTATTAGTTATCTGTGCTTTCGCTTTCATCCGTACTTATCTCTTCCTCAGAAGGATTTGTAGAGTCTACTTCTAATTCTCCGGTTTCTACCTCAGTCTCATTACTATTCTCTACGCCCTCTTCTACCTCGGTTTGGGCGTTTCTGTCGATGCTCTCGTTTTGTTCGGGGTTGGGTGGTCTGGGTGGTTCTTGATTTTCTTGTGGCTCAGTTTGCTCAACTACTGGGCTAGTCTCTGTCGAACTGTTCGAAGTACTGTTTTCTGTCTGTTTTTTAAAACTAGTTTCTAGAATTTCGCTATCAGCGTTTCTTCTGCTCTCAGGCTTGACTATTTCTGGCAAGTCATCTTTCTCGACGAGCCTCCACTCCAGGTCATAGAAGAGGTGGATAATTGCGTTTTCGTTAGATTGGGTGTCGTGTTCAAGCTTTAGCCGATAGAATTTCTTAGTACCAATCTGCACTTCTGACGCTCCGGTTATCGCATGTCCTAAATATATCGTATGTGCATATGTCAGGACTTCGAACGGTACCTCAATACCATCTATTTCTGTTGTATGTAGCAAATCAGAGTTCATTAGCGTAATTTGTCCGTTTTTATTGTCTTCTTGCGTATGTTCTGCTGTCGGATTCGCCAGTACGGATTGGCCCATCCCAGTTATGCTCGCCGCAGCGAGAAATATCAATATTTTCTTCATCATTTCTCCCAACTTCCAGCGAGTACTATAATATACAATCAAACTTACTCGCCGTAAAATACTTCACATCCCTGTTGTGGGACAGCTTTCTTTAAGGCCATCTATGAATTTAATCAAGGCCAACAAATATTAATACGGTTAAATTAAAGCGTAAGAAGTCTGATGTTATATAATATATATAATGAACAGTAAAGAAAGCCAACCCCGAGTTTCGTATTCAGGCGATGTGTGGCTCGCTTTGTACGAAGAAATCGATAATCTCCATGAGCATGCAATGGGAGGAGACAGAGTAGTCCAGGGGTTCGCTGGTGGTTTGCATCGCCTTATCGAGAATGATATTGAGATTTCAGAAGAAGTAAGAGAGTTGCTCGACATTCGACTTTCCAAACGGACGCTATCCAGCAACCCAGAAACGAGAAAAGAAGAGATTGAGGAACAAGCTGCATATTTTGTAAGGCTGTTATTTAGTGCAACCCAACGACTTTATTGGGGAGAAGATAAACATAAAGATTATCCGCACCACCCAGAATATACATCTGTAGATTTCTGGCAAGACGAACTACGGAATAGTTACAGGAAAGAGTCAGAGACATTCGCGCAAATTAAAAATGATGTTAAATCACGTGAACTGATGAGTAATATAAGTCAACGATATCTGACTCTGAAGTTGTTGTTAGCGTCAGAGGGCGAACGCTGGGATTACGGTCCGAATGTGTTGGATGTCGGCTGTAGTCTGATGCATGGAGATATGAAACTCCTATCCGAGGGAAAGGTTAGTTTTTTTGACCCACCCAGCGTTCGGGAGAATCGTAAAAACCAAGAGGGTAATTATGCGGATATCGATCACGAGCTGAGTGAGATAATGGCGGAAATTGCATTAAGAGAGTACATGGGCAGAGAAAAAGGCCACCACACAGGCGTAGATCGTATGTCGACATTAGATAACGACACCATTGCGTGGGCTAGAAATAACTCATTCTGGCCTAAAGAAATAATTGAAAAACCTCGTCTTCTCGAAGCCTTCGATGAGATAAATCAGCAAGCAACTGATCCGAAGGTTTCTTCCAGACTAAATTATATAGCGGCAGACTTCACACAAGATCAACGTGAATTATTTAGCGATCGGAGATTTGATGTAATTTTCATTTCTACCATGCTGTATCAACTAAATAAGGAAGAGCGAAAAATTGCATTCAGGAATGCTCGAGAACTGTTGAGCGACGATGGTCTGATAGTCATACAAGACGGCGCCGAGTTAGACCGAAACGATCCTGAATGGTTGAGCTTTTCGGCGGCTAAGTTTCGCCAAAATTATCAGTATAAAACGTACATATATGACGCCGCTGCTAAAGACAGGGGTGTGCAGCTATTTTTGATATGGGGTAATGGTCGTTGTCGGCAAATGGTATTTGCGAATTCTCGATTTTCGCTCGAAACTAAAGATAAATTACTTCAGAAATTTTGAAAGCCGTAATGCGACTGATTCTGCATACGTTTTCATAAAAAGGTCATGCAGCGGTGTTATCGAACGAGGCGGTTGGAAATAACTAAATATTAAGGCTCCCCCGTCTTTGATATTGAGCGGATACGCTACGCTGCACTCTATGCCGGCTCCTGCCTGGTTAAATTGTGCTTGTTTTGGCGTAAGAATTGGGTTAAAAAGATATTGCCAGTCGTCAGTTGTTTTTGGCTCGACAGATTGTAGAGCTTGGATCAGGATGTTATCTGTATAGTCCACAGGAATTTTAATTTCTTCGAAAGGAATTGTGGACATTTCAACTGCACCTTTTGCCATTTCCGTATCAGCAAGTGCAACTCGGTCTAACATGCCTGTTTTTTTATTAACGAGCAGCAGAACAATAATTCCAAGATCTAGGCTTACTACTTTTGATACGTCTTTAAACGGAGCATTCACGATGCAGGAAAATAAATCATCAATTGTTTTTGCGGCATCGATTTGTTGGTCGATCTCTTTGCAATATCTCTGTAAGTCTTGTTCTGAAAGTAACATATCAAAGTAGTTTAGTACTTTTTGCCTGTATTACCAAGAGAACATTTTACCAAATAGAGAGTATTGCTATGATGAGTAATTATATTTGGCTAGCAAAATAATTCCTTTTGGGAGTACTTCTTGATGAAAATGCATAATATTCTGGCTGAGCATTGTGGTCTAGACCTTTAAGTCTAGCCTTCTGCTTCACCAAACGTGACTCGAATCATTGGGCGCTGTGGTCTAGCACAGTTATTACGGTTTAAATTGGGGCGAATGGGACACTATGACCACTATGTTGAGTATTTAAATCTAGGCACTAGCAAGCACCTGCCGCTTCTGCTCCCGATCGTGCTTCGGCTTGGGTATATTGATCCCCAGCATCTGAAGATAATTGATCGATTAGACCCTGACATGAAAATCCAGAT
>Ga0136558_1000768_pt1 | contig 17196 bp, 15 predicted proteins | sample AntRauTorckE6833_FD_101391 | JGI IMG/M metagenome (GOLD analysis project Ga0136558, IMG submission 101391) | Saline lake microbial communities from Rauer Islands, Antarctica - Metagenome Torckler E6 #833 | ecosystem: Environmental > Aquatic > Non-marine Saline and Alkaline > Saline | place...
CTAAATAGCTTCAGAAGTTGTCGAAATTTGACCTCCGAAATTCGGGCGTTTTTTAGATATTTGTTCTTCACTGATTCTTAGGTAGTTATACAGAAATTTATCTTCTGTGCTACCTAAGACCCTCAGTAATAAGTATGAAAACAAAAGCAGCGTTGAAGAAGGCCATTGAATCAGCGCCAAACCATAAGCCACGAGAAGCCCCAACAACACTAACCCACTCAACACATCACGCAAAGATGGGCGTTTAACATGAAATGAAGCCAACAGTGGCGCCACCACAATAATACCAATAAAATCTCCATGCCACCAATCGACCATCATTGGGCCTAATGATTGGATAGGAAGCCCTTTGAGTAGAACCAATGTAGTCGGCCCAATAAGAGCTGCGGTGGCTGCGCTAACTGCCGCTGCCACAATCAATATCAGCGGCAACGTGAGCAAACGAATCATTGATGTTCGCATCAGGAACTTTCCAAAAAAATAGGAATAAAGCAGCCACTCGACTACGCCCGCGATTGCAAAACCGACACATACCAGCGGGTTCTCCCCGTAAATCAACGGAGCCACAAACACCCCCGCTGCTAATCCCGGCAAGATGCACACGCCTCGCTTCAACAACAACCCAACCGCCAACCCGCTGACTGGCCAAAACTGCAGAATCGTCTGAGAGCCATCTCTCAACATATAAGAAAAGTTCGCCAGCAACAACACCCCCGCGAACCCCAGCATATTATCCAGCAAGGTCTTCCACACACCTCGATTCTCATCGCACCGCAACGGGGAAATAGCGTCCTGTCGGTTATTGATGGGCTTCATAGGGGCGAGACACAAGTTAGGTTAACTTAGATAAATTTGATAATCTCACCATCCATGTGGCCAACGCGAGAGCATAAAAATTTAAAGGAACGCCAACGCTTATAGCCTTATTACCAACTTCAAAACGGTACATCATCCGACCAAGGGTCATCTTGACCTACATCCCACGTTTCAACCAATTCCTCAGGAAAATCGTCTAAAAACTGAGAAGGTCGACAGATCACGTCGCCACTATACGACTTCGGATTCATCATCGGATACGACAGATACAAGTCGTCCTTAGCCCGCGTTAAAGCCACATAAAACAAGCGACGCTCCTCTTCCAAAGCCTCGTCATCCTCTGAATCCAGAATCCGCCCGTTGGGGAATTGCCCATTCACCAACCAAATTATGAATACCACCTTCCATTCCAAACCCTTGGCTTGGTGAATGGACGTCAGTGTGACTTTTTCCTCTTCAGGCGCCGACTGCTCACCGCTTGGCTCGCCATCAGTGGTGCTCATCAACGAAAGCTGAGCAAGAAACTCGAGGATATCGTCAAAGTTGCCACCATACTCAGACAACTGCTCGATATCCGCCCGCCGGCTCTCAGCATTGTCAAAAGTTGCACCCAGATAATCGGCATACACCCCCTCAAGGATGGAAAAAATCATGTCGGACGGTCGTGCAAACTCACCATCTGGCGTGAGTTCATCCAGCGTGAAACATAACTGCTCCCAATGCTTAGCCGACTTCTTCGGAACTTTGAATTTGAGCAGCTCAGTTGACCACTTTGGCGGCAGCTGCTCCTTACTCGCCCACCCCGTTGCCAACCATTGATCCCACATCTTCAGAGCGGTCGTCGGACCACATCCCGGCATCAGGCTGACCATGCGGATAAAACTCACTTCGTCGCGTCGATTCACCACAAAGCGCATGAAGGCTGAAATATCTTTGATGTGCGCTTGCTCAAAAAACCTCAACCCGCTGGTGATCGAAAATGGAATGCCGCGTGACGTGAACTCCATCTGGATTTCCAAACTTTGGAAGTGCGCTCGATACAACACCGCAATTTCTTCCAGCGGAACCCCCTCGTCTCTCAATTCTAACACTCGCTGCGCCACAAAGGCCGCCTGCGTATTTGGATCTGGCAGCGGAACCAAGGCTGGCTTTGCGCCCAGCGTTAGACGTGACGATTTGAGATCTTTTTCATAGCGCCCGACATTTGCTCGGATGGCCGCATTCGATAGTTCAAGAATCTCTGGCACACTGCGGTAGTTGGTTTCAATCGTGAACACATGAGCACCCGGATAGCGAACTGGAAACCCAAGAATCAACGCCATGTCAGCACCCCGCCATGAGTAAATCGACTGCGCGTCATCACCCACAGCCATCAGGCTATTTTCATCACCCGTCAGTAAGTCAATCATTCGCCCCTGCACTTGGTTGGTATCCTGATACTCATCGACGAGAATGTGCTTGAAGCGCTGCTGGTAAAGTTCGAGCACATCAGGAAACTCATCAAACAACCTTACAGTCTGCACGAGGAGATCATCAAAATCCATCGAGTTGGTCTCGTGCTTTTTCTTAATATACCCCTTCCTCACTTCCTCAATTCTATCGATCCAATCGTAGAGGTGGTCGTAACGATCCGCGATGACCTCTTCCAAGGTCACTCCCGTATTTTCGATCAACGAAAACATCGATGCCAATACATCTGGCTTAGGAAAACGACGCTGCTTGGTATCAATATTACATTTAGTGATCACCGCTTTCAGCAATGACTTTTGATCATCACGGTCGAGAATGGAAAAAGAACGAGTGTAACCAAGATCGGTCGCGTGCTTACGCAAGATGCGCGAGCCAATGGAGTGAAAAGTCCCCGCCCACAAAGATGATGTGTCATTCGTTACCAACTCGCGAACCCGCTGAGTCATCTCACGCGCCGCTTTGTTGGTGAATGTCAGCAATAGGATTTCTCTCGGATCAAGCCCGTGGTCCATCAACCATGCCACTCGGTAGGTCAGAGTACGGGTTTTACCAGATCCCGCACCAGCGATGACCAAAGCTTTACCAGGAGGTGAAGAAACCGCCCCATATTGCTCTGCATTCAACGACCCTTGATAGTCGATGCCAGAGGCTGGCGACGAGGACGTGCGATGAAGCTTATATTGACGAGCCATGGACGAGCATAACTTGGCATTCACCTCGCACTAGAGCAACCCACTAGATGACTCATGGCGAAATTCCCTTTAAATAACCATCGGATCAGTCGATTTCCTCGCGCGTTTTCTCCCCGCTATCGATTGCTTTAGCGTGCGCTAGAAAATCCTTCAAACTCTCACTGACTTTAGGAAGAAGGAAATACACACCGATCAAGTTGGGAGCAACCATCGCAAACAAGAAAGCATCACCGATACTCACCGCCGAGCCACTACCAATGATGGCGCCGAGCACCACCACCATGCAGAAAACCAACTTGTAGCCGATGACAAGTGGCTTGTTGTATTCACCACCGCAAAGGAAGAGCAATGCCTGCTCACCATAGTAACTCCAACTAAGCATCGTGGAGAAAGCAAACAACACCACCGCAATGGTAAGCACGAACGGAAACCAATCACCAATGCCGCTGGCAAAAGCCTCCGACGTTTTAGTGATATCCATTTGCTTGCTGAGCACATCCTTGCTGAGTGGAATCCACACGGCATATAGTGATGCGGCCTCGCCAGAACCACCTCGACCAAAGTGCCTATTGACTCCGTCCGTTCCTAGTTTTTTGGAAACGACTTGTTTAATATCAGCACCCAATCCAGCTAACAACCCGGCGGTTTCTTCATTCGCGTAAACATGCCCCCACTCTTCTTTGTGTTCATCTTTCGCCGGACTACCAATGATACGAATGGGTGTATCTCCAGGTAACAAAAATTGTTCTCCATTTTCTTCCATGTATGAACGAAGCGGGAAAGCAGAGCGCTTATCTTTAGGAAGGTTAGCCATTGCTTTCAGGTGAGAAGATTGCGCTTTTTTGAGCTCATCTCCCTGCGTCATATAAATAGGAGCCGCGCTATTTTCATGCACCCGAGCATCCACTTTCCACTCACCGGTGATCACGATGACCAATGCCGTCATGGTGCAGACGACAACAGTATCCACGACAGGTTCGAGCAAGGCAACCAAGCCCTCAGAAGCTGGTTTATCCGTCTTAACCGCACTGTGAGCGATAGGTGCAGAACCAATACCAGCTTCGTTCGAGAAAGCCGCTCGTTTCACACCTTGAATCAAGGCGCCGACCAAACCACCAACCACAGCCGTTGGGTTCATGGCATGTGCAAAAATTTCAGCGATCGCGCCCGGTAGTTTTTCAAAATGCATCAGCAAGATGAAGAGGCCAGCCAGAACGTACATGATGCACATGACGGGCACCAAGATGGATGCCACTTTGCCAATCGATTGGATGCCCCCGAGAATCACCGAACCAACCAGAACGGCCATGACCAGACCAAAGGTCACACTTCCAGCATCCGAAATGATGAATTGCGCAAGCCCCCCGCTGCCACCCTCAAACTGTTTCGCAAAGAGAGAATAGGCCTGATTGGCTTGGAACAAATTGCCAGCACCCATCGCGCCGCCAATCGCCGCAACACAGAAAACAATCGCCAATCCCCAGCCGAGACCTTTGAAAAACTTCTTCGCTCGACCGGTTTTCCCGTCAGGCAAACCACGGGTTAGATAATACATCGCTCCACCGTGCGCTTTACCCGATTTATCAATTTTGCGGTAGCGAACACCCAAGGTGCACTCGGTGAATTTTGTCGTCATCCCACAAATCCCCAAAAGAATCATCCACAAGGTCGCACCCGGACCACCAATACCAATTGCGATTGCTACCCCAGCAATATTACCAAGACCCACCGTGGCCGAGAGAGCTGAGCTAAGTGCTTGGAAATGAGAAATCTCTCCCGGTGCGTCAGACCGCGTGTATTTACCACGCACTGTCTTGATCGCTAGGCCAAGCGCACGAATATTGATGAAACCAAACCAAAACGTGAGAAATAGCGATGTCCCTGCCAGTAAAATAAGCACCAAAGGAATCGTCCCAACCACATCAAACGTAGGACCCCAAAAGACAATGCTGAACAACCAATCAGTCAGTTGCTCGATGGGAGCGTTGATCTTATCTGTCAGCCGGTCCGTCCAAGACTCTTCAGCAGCCTGCGCATGCACTGGCATGCTTACCAAAAGCAAAAAGAGTCCACGCCAAAAGGCAGAGAAATATCGTCTACGAGCAGATATCAACGAGCGCATAGCTGCGGACACTGCCAACTCACACAATCAGCGGCAAGCCCGAATCCTCAGGTAAACTCACTGGATTTAGCCAAAATGCTCGTTTAGCCACAGATCCATCGATCCGATGATTTTCGGATAGGAATCAGCATCGAAAACATGCCCTGCCCCATCAATCTCCAGCCATTGAAGGTCGCATTTTGCTGCATCCCGCGCATCTTGGCTATCTTTCAGTGGCACCACATCATCCGCTGAACCATGAACCAACAACCACGGTTGCTGAATCTTAGCGGCCTGCGGCACAAGGCTCCCTATTTGTTGGAGATCGTCCACGAAAGCTTTGGATAATGGGCAATCCTGTTCTTCCCACATCACATCCTGGTCTGGCACCAAATCACCAAATTCTCGTTTCACAAAATCCGCGCAATGCACCATGCCTGCCAGTGAAACCAATCCGACAATTCGTGAATCCCCCGCCGCGGTTTTCACTCCAACAGCCCCGCCCATACTGTGCCCAACATAGATGACACGAACTTCCTTTGGAATGGCCCCTAGAACCGCGTCCAGATCCCCGACCTCCTTGGTGATTGTTGATTCCTCAAATTTCCCCTCCGACTCCCCATTGCCTGAGAACGAAATACGCAAGCACGACCATCCTTGCTCAGCCAATCCCTCCGCCAAAGCCACCAGCAATGGCCGGTCTTTATCACCTGTCACCCCATGCCCCATAAACACCAGCACACCTTCGCGAGTGCCTTCATGCAGCATTATATCCAAATCCTCTCCTAAACGATTTGTGATAGGCATTTGAACGATTGTATTAGGATGCATCACGACCTCCTCTATTTGGGAATGTCAGTTCAGCAACTCCCGATTTGTCCAAATCGCCCAGCCCCATATCCATCAGCTTGCAATATTGGCCTTCAGTCGCATCGGATAATGGCACAGCCACGCCTGACTCTTTTGCCAAAACATTAGCAATGCCGCTGTCTTTCGCTGCGTGTGCTGCGGAAAAGTAACAATCATGATCACGATCCACCATGTCATCACCATCGGTGGCCAACACACGTGAGTTCGCCCCAGTTTGAGAAAACACCTCCTTGAGCACCGCTAAATCCAATCCCATCGCTGCCGCAAGCCCCAAACCTTCTGCCAAACCAGCCGTGTTGATATTCATCACCATGTTCACCAAGGCCTTCACCTTCGCCGCATCTCCCGCAGTGCCAACGTGACGCAATGATGCAGATAACTCCTCAAGAATTGGCTTCACACGTTGATAAACCTTATCTTCACCACCAACAATCAGGTACAACTCGCCGTTTCGCGCTTGCGGGATGCTGGATGCCATACAAACCGCAAGCCCAGACGCGCCAACCCGCATCGCTGCAGCAACCGCCGCTTCATGAGTGGCCGGTGAAACTGTCGCACAATTGATAAAAACTTTCCCCTCAGCACCCACCACCAATGAATCTTTAGCAGTGAAAATACTGCGCATCGCTTCTTCATCAGAAACCACCGTGAAAATCACATCAGCTGCAGCGCTGACCTCTGGTAGCGACTTGGCTGCCGCGCATTTCAATTCCTCTGCCAGCTCCTCCGCCACCGACGTCTGGGCATCAAATACGACTGAAACCTCGTAACCGACGTCCGCCAAGCGACGCGCCATATTTGCTCCCATTCGGCCAACACCGACAAATCCAATCTTCTTGTCTTTCATGGCTTAAATTAGAACCCGAATCGAATATGATGCAACGAGAAGTTGGAAATCATGCGAGTTCCCAGAATAAGAAAATTTCCATGTTTCAATCCCAAGAGATTGCGCTAACGTCCCGACGAATCGCGCCAGAAATAAGGCCGAAACACCCAATTTCCTATTATGACACCACCACCTGTAAAGAAAACCATCATCATTGATGGCCACCAAATATCCTTCAACCCACGATGGCTGATCGGTATCCCGCTCGTCTTAGTCACCCTCTACGGCATCTTCACCTCATTCTACACGATCAGCCCTGAGTCGGTTGCAGTGGTTCAACGATTCGGCAAATACATCAAAATTGAAGACCCTGGCCTTCACTTCAAAATTCCCTTCGGTGTCGATAAAGCAACGATCGTCCCTATCGACCGCCAACTCAAACTCGAGTTCGGATTCATTAGACCCGACGAAGACAACAATGTGACGAACCCCCGCCAAGTCAGCACCGAACCCGATAAAGAGCGAGACATGGTCACCGGCGACCTCAATGCCGCTCAAGTCGAGTGGATCCTACAATACAGTATCTCCGACCCCTACCAATACCTCTTCCAACTTCGCAACCCCGGATCAACATTGCGCGACCTCACTGAAAGCGTTGTTTGTGAAGTGATTGGTGACCGCACCGTCGATGAAGTCCTGACTATTGGACGAACTGAAATCGGAATCGAAGCACTCAACCGTTTACAAGATATCGTCAGCACTCTCGATATGGGTGTAACCGCAGAGCGCATCGAATTAATCAACGTCAACCCTCCTGGCCCCGTCCAGAGATCGTTCGGCGAAGTCAACCGCGCTCAACAGGAACGCGAACGAATGATCAACGAAGCCAACGGCGAATACAACCGGGTCATCCCAAAAGCAAAAGGCACCGCCCAACAGAAGATCTCAGGAGCCGAAGGATACGCATTCCAGCGAGTGAACGAAGCCGAGGGTGATGTCACCCGCTTCCGTGACCTGCTCGCACAATACGAAAAAGCTCCGGCCATTACCAAACAACGACTCTACCTAGAAACCATGAGCGACGTCCTGCCGAAACTCGGCCGCAAGGTGCTGCTCGATGAAGACGCGAAGCAGTTTCTGCCGCTCATGAACATGGCCAACTAATTTCTAACAATATTTTTACATGAAAACAATTCTTACTACCATCCTCCTTGTCATTGCCGCGATCATCATCGGCAATAGCGCCTTCACAGTCGATCAAACCGAACAGGTCTTTATCACTCAATTCGGTAAATTCGTTGGCGACCCCATCAACGCAGATCCCGAAAACAACGAAGCCGGTCTACACTGGAAGACCCCGTTCATCCATAAGATCAATCGCATCGAAAAACGTATCCTCGCATGGGATGGCCCTTCAACCGATATGCCCACCCGCGACAAACTCTATATCAATGTCGACACCTTCGCCCGCTGGCGCATCTCAGACCCAGTAACATATTATCAAAAACTACGTGACGAAACCAGTGCCCAATCACGCCTAGACGATATCATTGGCAGTGCCACCCGTGACCGCATCGCCGCACACGACCTCATCGAAGTCGTTCGTAGCGAGAAAAACCGCAAGCCTGCAGTCGACGAAGCACTGATCGCTGCAAACAGCAACCTCGGTGTGCTTCCCCCTATCCAATATGGCCGCCAGGTTCTCTCCCAGCAAATCCTCGATGCAGCACAACCTAAAGTGAACACCTGGGGTATTGAGCTAATCGATGTCCGCTTCAAACGCATCAACTACAAATCTGATGTCATCGCAGAAATCTACAGCCGGATGGCATCTGAGCGCATGCAAATCGCCGACCGCTTTCGCTCTGAAGGCGCAGGTGAAGCCGCCAAAATTATCGGCAAAAAAAATCGCGACCTCCTCCAAATCGAATCCGAAGCCTACAAGATTGAACAAGAAGTCAAAGGTAAGGCTGACGCTGAAGCCACCGAGATCTACGCCAAAGCATACAGCTCAAGCCCAGTCGCTGCCGATTTCTATAAATTCGTGAAGACTCTCGAAACTTATCAAAACACGCTCGGCAAAGATACCACCGCGATCTTCACCACAGACAGCGACCTCTTCCATCTCTTCAAAAGCATTGATGGGAAAAAGGATAAGAAATAATGAGTCATCCCGCGAAGAGCTGACCGTGAATGACCCAACAGCGCTGCAATGCAGCGCTTAATCTTCACCATGAGCTGGCGGGCCAGTCTCGAAACGCATAGTCTCAGCGATGAAGGTGAGCGGGATCTCACCGGTTTCACCATTCCGGTTCTTGGCTAGCACCAAACTTGCTTTGCCTGCCTCAGCTTCGCGCTCTTCTTCGCTCTCAGCGTAGTAGGCCGTCCGGTAAAGCAATCCAACCATGTCAGCGTCTTGCTCGATCGAGCCAGACTCACGCAAATCGGACATCCTCGGCACACCAAGGCTTTTGCCCGTCCGCGATTCAGGACCACGGTTCAACTGAGCCAAAATCACAATCGGAATTGCCAATTCTTTCGCCAACCCTTTGATGCCTGCAGAAATCTCGGCAATCTCACGCTCACGTGAGTTCTCTGCCTGCTTGGTGCGCGATTTCATCAACTGCAAGTAGTCGATTGCAATGAATTGAATATCTTCATCACGTTTTTTACGACGCGCCTTCGCTCGCAGTTCGTTGATGGAAATCCCCGGTGTGTCATCGATAAATAATTTGGATCCTGTGATATCGACAGTCGCTCGCTGGATACGCTGTAAATCACCTTTGTTTGGAGTGTAACCACGACTCAAGTTGCTCAACGCAAATTTCGATCGCGCAAACACAAGGCGCTGCACCAATTGAAACGCGCTCATCTCACAAGAAAACACCATCGACGGTTTATTCTGATCAATGCACACATGCTCAACGAGGTTCATCATGAATGAGGTCTTACCCATCGATGGACGAGCTGCGATGACGAACATCTCACCTGGTTTCAAACCATTGCTCTTGCGGTCAAGCTCTTCAAAACCTGTAGAAATCCCCTGAGCACCTTTTTCACCCGCAAGCAATGACTGAAATTGCTCAATCACCTCTTCCACCGACTCTTTGATAGTAGGCGCCTTGTTGCTTTCTGATCCTTCACGAATCTTTAAAATTTTAGCTTCAACCGTATCTAACAAACTCTCCACTTCATCAGGCGATTCGTAGGCCTGTGTGATTGCTTCGTTGGAATTCTGAATGATCGATCGAAGAACAAACTTGTCCTTCACATGCTGCAGGTGATGACGGAAATGCCCTGGGCTTGGCGCATATGTATAGAGATCGGTCAGCGCTGCAGGCCCACCCACTCGATCCAACAAACCTTTATCGAGCAAACGCTGCACCAGTGACACCAACTCGATCGCCTCACCCGTCGCAGATAAGCCGAGCAAAAACTCATAGAGTGTCGAATGCGCCGGTAGATAAAAATGATCCTTCGTCAGCTTTTCTTCCTCCGCCACGCCGATCCATTCCTGAGGGTCCTGCAACATCGACGACAGCAAACTTTTCTCAGGCCCCAACGCATGCGGCAATGCTCGTGTCACATCATCCGAAAAATCACCTCCACCTTGCAATGAGGGACTCTTTTTCGATGAAGATGATGCGGTTTTAGTATCGGTAGCCATGCGAACCATCACCATGCCGATTCAGCAGCGCAGGTCAATCACACGGAACCACCATGCGAAAATGGTTGGGTGCAATTGTGAATATGTGAATAAGTCTTGTGAATAATTTGTGAGCAACTCCACGAGTCATTGATTTCCAATGCTTGCTCTCTGTAAAAATTTCCACAACATCCACCACATGCGCGCAGTGATCCAACGAGTGAATGATGCCTCCGTCACCATCGACGGCGAAGTGATCTCATCGATCAACAAAGGCTTACTCATCCTCCTCGGAATCGAGTCGGCCGATACCGCCGCTGATATCGCGTGGCTTTGCCCAAAAATCGCCAAAACCCGCATATTTTCCGACGACGACGGTAAAATGAACCAGTCGGTCACTGATATTTCTGGTGAAATTTTGGTCGTCAGCCAATTCACGTTGCATGCATCGACAAAAAAAGGAAATCGGCCCTCATTTTTAAAAGCGGCCCCTCCCAACCTCTCCGAGCCCCTATACGAGGGCTTTTGCGCCGCCATGGAGTCTGAGATTGGCAAGCCTATCGCCCGCGGAGTGTTCGGTGGAGACATGAAAATCGCCCTCACCAACGACGGGCCGGTCACAATTTTGATCGATACTCATGCAAGAGAATGAGCATTCGCTTGCATGCTGGGATACAGCTGCGTAGCTTCGGCCGCCGTGCCTAATAACGCCATTCTCGCACTTGAAGACGGACGCTGTTTCGAAGGAACATCGTTTGGAGCCATTGGAACCACAACTGGGGAGATTTGTTTTAATACCTCCATGACCGGTTACCAAGAAGTGATCACTGATCCATCCTACCGCGGACAGATCGTCAGTATGACGTATCCGCAAATTGGAAACTACGGTGTGAACGATGAAGACTCAGAATCACACTGCCCGCACATTCGCGCGTTTGTGATCGAAGAGCTCTGTGAAATCCCATCCAACTGGCGCTCCACCCAACCGCTCTCTGCTTACCTAGCCGTCAACAACGTGCTGGGCATCCAAGGCATCGACACCCGCTCGCTCACCAAGCACCTTCGATCACTCGGAGCCATGCGTGCCTGTGTCACAACCGAGCTCAGTGCCGAAGAAGCCATCCAAGCAGCGAAAGACTCTCCCTCCATGGAAGGCATGGATTATGTTAAAGAAGTCAGCACCCCTGAATGTTATCAATGGGAAGCCGAATCCCGTGACTGGATCCTTCCCAATGTGATGACAGGCGCCGATGGACCTTACACTGAGCTTCCACCCGCAAAATACAAAATCGTTGCATTCGATTTTGGCATCAAATTCAACATCCTCCGCCGCCTTCGCCAAGCAGGGTTTGAAGTAGAAGTCATCAGCTCAACCACCACCGCAGCTGAAGTCCTCGCCAAAGACCCCGATGGCATCTTTCTCTCAAATGGCCCTGGCGACCCAGGTGCTCTCGACTACATCCACACGGAGCTCCAAGCACTGATCGGCAAAAAACCAATCTTTGGCATCTGCCTCGGCAACCAATTGCTTGCCCACGCATACGGCGGTAAAACGTTCAAATTGAAATTTGGTCACCGCGGTGGAAACCAACCCGTCAAAGACCTACGCAGTGGGAAAGTCTCGATCACCTCGCAAAATCACGGCTTTGCCGTCGATCCTGATTCATTGCCCGATGATGTTGAAGTCACACACATCAACCTCAACGACGGAACAGTCGAAGGAATGCGTCATAAAAAGCACCCCGTCTTCAGCGTGCAATATCACCCCGAAGCCGCTCCCGGTCCAAACGATGCCTCCTACTTCTTCAAAGAGTTTGCGAGCCTCATCGACGAAGTTAAAAGCTAATAGAATACTCGTGGACTAAGAGCCAACGCCTCACCACGAAACAACGAGGAACGAAGCACTAAGAACCAAGAACGCATTTTCATGAATACCATCATCACCGGCCTCCAATGGGGAGACGAAGGCAAAGGAAAAATTGTCGATTATATGACAGAAGCTGCCGATGTCGTCATTCGCGGCCAAGGCGGAAACAACGCTGGCCACACCGTCATTGCCGACGGAAAAAAATACGTTCTCCACCTACTTCCATCCGGAATCTTATGGGACAACAAAACCAACGTCATTGGAAATGGCGTGGTCATCGACCCAATTGGACTCGTCGATGAAATCACTCGTATTGAAGGTCAAGGTGTTGAAATCGGTGCAGAGAAACTCCTGATTTCCGATCGTGCTCACGTGGTATTCCCATTTCACAAAGAACTCGATGCCGCTCGCGAAATATCTCTCGGCAACCAAAAGATTGGCACCACCAAACGTGGTATCGGCCCGGCATACGCAGACAAAGTGAATCGCTGCGGACTGCGCATGGCCGATCTTCTCGACCGCGAATTCAGCACGGGACAAATCGAACGTCGCGTAAAAGAAGTGAATGAAATCCTCAGCAACTACGATCTGCCTACCTTCGAGGCTGCTACCGTCACTGAAGAAATCTACACCGCATTCGAACGACTTCGTCCTCATATCACCAACACCATCCCCGCTGTTCACTCAGCATGGAAATCTGGCAAAAACCTCCTTTTTGAAGGTGCCCAAGGCACGCTGCTAGATATCGACTTCGGCACTTACCCATTTGTCACCTCATCCAATACCACCGCCGGTGGTTCATGCACAGGCACCGGTCTTCCACCCACCGCCATCGACTCGGTAATCGGCGTTTGCAAAGCCTACACCACTCGTGTCGGTGCTGGCCCATTCCCATCGATGGATGAAGAACTATCCGAATACCTTCACGGCCTAGGCCGCGAATTTGGTGCAACAACTGGCCGCCCACGTGGATGTGGATGGCTCGACACCGTGCTGCTGCGCTTCGCCTGCATGGTCAATGGTGTCACTGGCCTCGCGGTGACCAATGTCGACGGCCTCGACAAATACGAGACACTCAAAATTTGCACAGGCTATGACATTGATGGAGAAATCCATGAATTACCACCAGCGGATCGCTCTGCATGGGACCGAGCCAAGCCTATTTACGAATCTCTTCCAGGTTGGCAAAGCGACACCACCGAGTGCACCCGCTACGAAGACCTACCCGAGCAAGCAAAAGCTTATCTCACCCGACTCAGTGAATTGTGTGATGCACCAATTGCCTTTGTCGGCGTTGGCCCCGACCGCAAACAAACACTCGTCGTTTGATCTGGCGGCTTGAAGAAGCTCCCATTCTTCACCTCAAGCGCATTAGAACTTCTCAACACCTTGGTTTCATCGCCTCAACAACATGCCTGAGTTCCCAGAAACCCCACGCCACATCGCCGTCATCATGGATGGCAATGGCCGATGGGCTAAGGAACGAGGACTGCCGCGCAGTGAAGGGCACCGTGCTGGCGCTGAGTCTGTTCGTGAAGTGACGGACGCATGTATTGAGCAAGGGGTCGATTACCTCACGCTCTATGCATTCTCAGCTGAGAATTGGAGCCGCCCCGAAGATGAAATCAATTCACTGATGAAGTTGCTCGACCGTTTTCTCACGGAAAAGTCGAAGGATCTCAAAAAACAAAACATCCGATTGCTAGCGATTGGCCAAATTGAGCGATTGCCTGAGAAAACTCAGAAACTCCTCAACGGTATTATCCAAGAAACCGCAGATCACACCGCCATGACTTTGGTGTTGGCATTATCGTATGGCGGGCGAGAAGAAATCGTAGCTGCCTCAAGATCATTGGCTCAAAAAGTCGCTGATGGTGAAATGAAGCCAGAGGACATCAACTGTGAACAATTTGCCTCTCACCTCCAGACAGCGAACATTCCTGATCCAGACTTGATGATTCGCACATCAGGCGAGATGCGAATCTCTAACTTTCTACTCTGGCAAATCAGCTATGCTGAATTGGTGATCGTTAAAAAACTTTGGCCAGACTTCCGCAAGTCCGACTTGTTCAGCGCAATCAGTGAATACCAATCGAGGCACCGCCGATTCGGTGCGCTGTAAAGGCAAGAGCCTTACATTTTCGGCAGCTGAACTAGCTTCGAATAGTTGAAGGTGTTCTTAGAAATCCAATCAGCATCATCTGCTTTTGAGGAATCCCTCCTTAGCAAGTTGATCGCTCCATCCGACATCACGGTGATTGACACTTCGATAGCGGAGAGACGTCCGGCTTCTAGCTCAGTATCGTCCAAAGCACTAACATTACTAACATCGTCCATTTCAAGGCCTTGACCCAAGACACGGAAATTTTTGGTCATGGTTGCTTCATTACCCACAGAAACAGGAACGGTGTATAACTGAGGTGGATCAACATCTTGATCGTATGCCTCAATCTGGAAGGTCACAGTGAATTGGTAAATGTTCTCACAGAGGAAATTGCGATCTTCGATGAGGTCACTTCCAAATTTGGTGCTGAACACGTTGGATAACGTACCCCCTCCACCATTTTGTGTTAAGAGCTCATCGAACGTTTCCCTTGGATCAATCAAAACGCGGTTCAACACAAACGTGCCAAAATCATCAGCGCTGCCTGTGCCAATCGGATCCTTCCACTTCAGTCGATATCCTACACAGGAAACATCACCACCTAAGTCCGACCCATCTACCCCTACTTTGCCGTCGTAACGGTCAGTAGCAGCGGTATAAAACACCAAATAAGAGGCATTTGCGTTTTCTCCGCCAGTATCTGTATCAAACTCTGCTGAAAGCCACTCGGAGTCTTTATAATTACGAGATACAAACGATTCAAAGTCTGTCGCCATAATATCTACCATGGCCTTGGCTTGCCTAGCAGCACGAAGCTCCATACGACCGCGATTCCATGTATCAATCGCAGTACCTGTGATCGATACCAGCACAGCAACAATGATTGTGGTAATGACCATCGCCACCAGCAGTTCCATCAAGGTAAAACCTCGGCGCGAGCGATGTACTTGCTTGGTGTTCATAATAATATAGTAAAAATAATTAGCGGCGAATTGCTAAGTTGCGCGAGAAAAGAGGTTGATTCGTTTGCGTGAATACTTCCTCAAATCCATTGCTAAAGAAGCCGGAAGATTTCGATGGCAGAGGATAAAAATCAGCCACAAATGAAATCACTGCGTGCTGGTAATTTTCAGCCGCATCCACTTGGTCATTTGGCGGATCAGGAGAAAGGATTTGGCCAACTTCGCCTTCTTGCAGTGAGAAACCATCACCAGCAGCATTGGCTTTCATCACCAATTGAGTGCATTTGACCATGTAAATTGCTCCTTCCATTGCCGCAATGTCTTCAATGAACTCTGTGTCATCTTTGCGGCGCATCATCGCTTGGACGATGTAGTCTTGGCCGGGGATCAAACCATCAATATCCAAAACCGGCTTTGCCGTTCCATCATCACGTATTTCACTTAGACTCCCACGGTATTTATACACAATCAATCCAAGCTCAGCATCGGTGCCTGCAGATCCTTTGATATACTCAAACGCTTTATCAAAACCAGTTGGGTATGCCGTAGTTTGCTGACTGCCGCGTAAGGTGACGAGTTCTTGCTCAACGGTTGTAACCAACCGCGATGCCTCTTGGCTATTGATGGCTTTACGAATACCTGCTGCTGCAGGCGCAAACACGACCATAAAACCCGACAACAATACCGCCAAAACGCCAATAGCGATGACGGTTTCCAACAGAGTGAATCCAGATGTATGATGTTTTTTAGATGGGTTCATGATTAGAACGGTTCTCCTGGTGAAGGTAGAAACTCAGAAATTTGAGTCGGGCTGCGGAATGTGGATGTGCCACCATTCCTCCACACCACAAATCCGGCGAAATCACGCTCGGCACTACCAGAAACTTTCGGGGGGGATTCGCTGGACGGACGATTCGTCGTGCGAATTCCTGATCCAATTACAAAACTGCAACCTGGCGTAGTGCAAACACCTTCACCATTGAATTGATAGATGAAATACTCACCCTCATATTTGGTTTTCACGTTCGACAAGGTCACCGTGTTCATGGTGTCGCCTCCTGCAGGGTGATCGACGCTGCTCAACACCTCGCTGAAATACACTTGTTCTGGCAACACCATCCCGCGACTGGATAAGACCCAACCACTCCCGGGAACAGGGACGCCAGCATGCACTGCCTCCCCATCATCATCGGTCTCTTCATAAGCAACCACGATTCGCTTCAGATCTTCAGACGAATTATTATCCAACTCTTTAGCTACCAACACACAGGCGCGAAGGTTTCTCGCTACTGCCGTGGTTCTTGCCTCATCAAAAATTGCCTCCGCCGTAGCAACACCGCTGCTGACGCCTTTACCACCCGTTGCTCTCAAACCAACAGCACCTGCTGTAAGCAAAATGCCAATGATTGTGATCACCACCAACATTTCAACCAGAGTGAAACCAGTGCGGTGAAAATCAATTTTATGGGTTTTGGGGAATTCCATGGGCTCTATAGATACTATATCTAGTAAATTGCGCTGATTGGGGCATTGCCGCAAGCGAAAATGTCAATACATCGCAGTTACCGCGAGCTTTGGTTATCTGGGTAGTGACCCTGATTCGGCCCATTAACCCACAACCACGCTGGAGCCACCATATCTTTGACATCTTTGCGCTTGGCTTCCCAACCCAACAATTCCTTTGCCAATGACGGATCTCCAACCAAGGAATCAGGATCTCCAGCACGCCGAGGGCCATATTTCACAGGCACTTCCTTGCCCGTCACCTCTTCCACCGCGGTGATGATTTCCTTCACAGAAACACCAATCCCAGTGCCCAAGTTGCATTTTACCGAATCTCCA
>Ga0136558_1000770_pt1 | contig 17188 bp, 30 predicted proteins | sample AntRauTorckE6833_FD_101391 | JGI IMG/M metagenome (GOLD analysis project Ga0136558, IMG submission 101391) | Saline lake microbial communities from Rauer Islands, Antarctica - Metagenome Torckler E6 #833 | ecosystem: Environmental > Aquatic > Non-marine Saline and Alkaline > Saline | place...
GCTCAAGTCCAGGCTTCCGCCAATTGTTGTGTCCTTTAGGAAATCTTTGTCAACAGATGTGAGAGAATCCAAGTACAAGTCTCCGCCAATTGTTGTGTCCTTTAAAAAGTCTTTTTCAACAGATGTAAGCTCATTCAAGCACAAGTCTCTGACAATTGTTGTGTCCTTTAAAAAGTCTTTGTCAACAGATGTGAGAGAATCCAAGCACAAGTTTCCGACAATTGTTGTGTCCTTTAGGAAATCTTTGTCAACTGATTTAATCTCATTCAAGTACAAGTTCTCATTTATTACAATAACCCCTTCTTCTATGGTGTAATTGGTCACACCATATTTTTTCAATAACTCAATTTGTTTTTTCATTGTTTTATTCTTTTTTTAGTTTGAAACCAAATTATTGGGTCGATTTCCCTAATTAACTTATTTAATTCTTCTGTCTTTTTAGCAATTTCTGGATGGTAATATGAAACTCCTAAATCACCATCACCAGTATAATACTCATCATTCAGTTCATCAATGTTTATTTCAGAAATATGAACTTGCTTCTCACAATGCATAAGCTCCAAATCTTTAATATCTATCTCTTCTTCTTCGCAGTAGCAAAAAACTTCATCCATGTCAGAGAAAAATTTATTATCATGACGTAAGCACATTATCGACTCTCCGTCCCACTCAACTTCTTCTAATTTTAGAAAACGCTCTCTTGAATGCTTGGAAATGCATTGTTGACATTTAGAACACATCTTTTTTATAACGGCTCCACACTCACATTTTGTATGAGTACTATTTGCATAACGTGCCCTCCTTTCTCCTTCTGCACCTTTTCCATGATATAAACCATCTTGACCAGTCCACCCTTCAAGGTTAGTTCTGTACTCAACTAAATTAGAGTCATCATACATTCTTATTTCTTCTTTTACCTCTTTCATTTCTGACAGTTTTTGCTTGTTTTGTTTGTTTTGTTTCTCCGCATTTCATACATATTTTTAAACTTATCCCCTGAAGAGTAAGTCCAGCATTAATCCAGTGATGATTAAGGCATCCAGAATATAAAGTTGTTACATTTGTAGGAAACACTGCTGAGTTATCATATATAGTAAGTTTCTTTACTTCATCCATGGCTTCTTAATTTCGTAATCTTTTCTAATTACCAAAAGTGTATCAAGACAATCCTGAACCGCTTTGTGTGTAATAATTTTTGGCACTCCCGCTCTCTGAAGGCAGTCTCCTAGCCCTGGAGGCGCATCGTCATTGTACCAATCAACATACATACTTGTAGGGTCGATTGTTCTGTGGTGCAAATTTATGTACTGACTCCACTTAGGAATAATGTCAATAAATTTCCTATCAAATGAATCAAAGTTCTTTCCAGCTGGAGTAATCACAAAAGGTGCTTGACTATATTCAACAAGGTCTTTATCATCGATTAAACGAATGTTATCTTTAGTGTCTGTCATATTAATTATTTTTTAGGGGTATATAATTTCCAGTCACGCATATGGTATAGGGTCTTATAATGGCCAACAACAAAGGATTGTGTATAAAGACAAATATCTAATGCTGTTGCAAGGCCATTAAATAATTCTGTCATGTAAGCGTTTTGCTCATCTGTGTAAGTTACCTTACCAAATCCAGCTTCCTCATCGAATGGGTCAAAGTCAGTTGGGGCACCATAAAGAATATCACCAATGTCTTGTAATAAATCATCTCCACCAAATGGTGTTAGGATTACATCTTCTGCATCGTCATTATCAACACTACTGATTGATAATAAGTGGTTAGTTTCTGTTTGTGACCATTGTAAGTTCTTTAGTAACTTCAAGTGGTCCTCTTTAATTTCAAAGCGTAATATCGACATATATTATTTAGTTTTGTAACATTTCATACTCACGAATTTCGTCAGTAATTTTATTTATCATTTCCCATAATCTTCTAATTTATTTCCCAAATGTTTGTATTTTAGCATCTACTTCTTTAAGTTCACCCCACGTTCCGTGGTATGTTACTGCCCTTACTTTTCGGTTATCAATCCAAACATACTCTTGTCCATCTTTGATTCTAGGTTTACCCATAACAAGACCATGATAATTAAAGCCGTTAACCTTAAGCCACTTCTCAGTAACAACTCTATCTTTTTCTTCTCTAGCCGTGAAGAATGTAATAACATTTCCCTCATCATACCATTTATTCAACATTTTCTTTGCCCCAGCCAATACCTTTGCTGTGCCATATAAATGACTATCCTCATTCTTGATGTCATCACATACGGTCCCATCAATATCAATTAAAAAAACCTTATTTGAAATTCTATCTAGATTACTCATCTTTATCTTTATTTAAATTTAAAATGGCTTCACAAATAATAATCAATGATGAAAGTCTCATAGAACTTCGGAGTCCAAAATTATTTAAATCTAAAGCTATTAGTTTAGGGTATAATTTTTTATAAAATTGGATATCTTTCCTAATCTCACTTGGGATTATCTCTATCATATTAAATAACATATCAAATGCTTGATTATCAAATGTATTAATATGGTCTAATACAAAGTGTTGTAGTCCTTTATTATCACCACTATTACCTAATTTAACCATTTCAACCTTGTTCTCCCACTCCATACAATTACTTTATTAATATTACCCGACCTTCGTTATCCTCATAGACGATAAACCAATTACCTTCTGGTAATGGGAACTCTAAGTAGCTATCACCAATCTCCCCATATAGAGTATTGTTAGTAGATATTTTAATATCATATGTTCCAATAGGTATCTTAATTTCTAATCGATTATCCATTATTGTAATTTTATATTTGTATACATAACATCTGTTCTAAGGACGTATTTAGTACCCGTTGGTACGGGATTACCCTTATGTAATTGTCCATGTGAGAACAATAATAACGTCCCAGCTAATGGTTCAATTACATCGTGTGGCATAGCAAACTCAGTCTCACCCCCCTCAAAATCTTCATTAAGGTAAATGATTACAGTTATTTTTGAGTGTTCATATTCATTTCTTACGAATGACCCGTCTGGGTGTATTTTAAACTGTTGTCCGTCCTTGTAACGATAGATTCTAAATTGTTCATTGAGACCAATAGGTACCCACCCTTCAACATCTAATGGTACGTGTTCTCGAACTAGCCCCCATAACTGGGTGGCCAAATCTCTAGCTTGAAATATGTGCCTATCATTATCCCTAACACCCTTATTTACCACTTGACCTTTCCCTCTAGTATTAACAAGTGCTTCTTCGAATCCTTGATTTTCCACAAATTTGATAAACCCAACACATTCTTCTTTTGTTAGGAAATTTGGTATTATATTTCTAAATCTTTTAAAGTCCATTTTAATTTTTTATTGTAATAGATTTATTATACTTAACATTGTACCATTTAAATAAGTTTTATTTCGATAATACCATTATCATTACACCTATATAAATCACAACTATCGCCCTCACTAACATCTAAAACCACCATAAAATATGGGTCGTTAGACAAGCTAGTCCAAAGTACTACATCATATTTTTTTATGGGGTCAGCATTAATATCATAACCACCCCCACCATATATTTTATAGTCTCGTCTATTTATTGCATCACTAACTAAATTAGTTAACCCAGTTTCTTTTGGCATTTGACCACCTTCGCTTATATGTTTATCCTCAAACCCCTTTAATAATTTTTCATTTCTTGAGTTAATATTACTTTCAATATCACTTAAAAAATAATAAACGTCTTCCCATTCAGTTTCCGCATTGAAAGAAGCCTTATCTTCAAATAAAACATTCATATAAGGTTTTTTATCATAACACCCATAACCATCAAGATTGGTCCCAATCTCTGGATTTTCATTAACATAACTGAAATCAATACCATTCTCTTTGAAATATTCGACATATTGCTCGATTTCATGTGGGTGAGAACATGTGTATAAAATCATAACCACATCGCCCATCTTACTAATCATTTGTAGCACTTCTTTAGCCATTGGGTAAAACTCCTTTGGGATGTTTCCAAACTCATAGTTAGGTTTAAGAATCGTACCATGAACGTCAAAGCACCAATACGTCTTATCCCAACCACGATTAGTCATATGTTTATAATGATTAGTTTCAATAGACTTTACTATACCCATAACTATTTTGTTAATTTATCCCCAAAAATATCATTAAATTGTACTCGCTCCATTGAATAAAAGAGGTCTCCACCCTTATCTTTAAAATATGCTGTAGTTCCAACATATGAAATCTTTTCTGGTGTCCATTTTTGAATATCCTCAACCTTCATTGATTGCTCATTCTTATTGGCTACACCCACTAGTACGTTTTTATTTTCCATTTTCTTATTATTTTACAAATATAGTCTTTTTATTTCACTTTTAAGATATTAACCACATAGTATTTTTTTTAATATACTTCTTTTACTGTTAATAGTTCCTCTACTTTTATGATTGCACGTTCACGAATTTCTTCAAATGTGTGCTCTTTTAAAATAACACCATTTTCAAATACTGGGATTAACTCATCCTTAGCATCTTCAAAACCACTTTCCTTAGAAGTTATAGTTGTGTAACCATCTTCGGTCTTAACCAATTTTAACCTACCAGACTTAGATTTTTTAAATGATTTTTGGAAATTACCATGCTCGTCAATCTCAGTCGGAGACTTAACAACATCGTGCTCAACGCCATCAATCATAACGAAAGATGCTTTGGTTGCAAAGTTTTGTGTGTCTCTATTTATATCAGCTTGTAATAACTTACCACCCATTCCGAATACAATGTTCTCAGCAGATATTTTCAACTCATCTAACATATCATAAATCTTAGCAATAGAGTTAATGTTCACACCATCACCTTGAAGTACTCTAATTTGTGGTGGTAAGACCTTATAACCCTTAGAGTTAATAGTTGATTCCTCAGCAAAACATTCAAAAAGAATCTCAAAAATTGCTTTAAGTGTTTGTGCTGGGTCACCAGAATCTGGACGTAAAACGAATTGATTCCCTGGCTCCGATGGTCTTGACATGATAACACTTTTTAATTCAGTACCAATATACCTAACCGCTCTAAGAATGTTGTATGAATCAGATACACAAGCAACAATGCCAGTTGGGAATTTATTAAGTGTTCTTCTAACCATATCCATTTCACCTTCTTCACCAAGGATTGTCATTATACTATGCTCAGTTGCTGGAACTGAAAGTCCTCTTATTTTAGAATGATAAATATCATTTATAACTGTGTTGGCAATAACGGTGTCAGAACCATAGAAATTAACTAAGTTAGCAGACCCACCGTTCTTAGCAGACTCTACAGATGATACACCTCTGAACCCGAAATCATTTAACACAAAGTTAAGTAAGAAATTGATAGTTGCACTATCATGGTCGGTAGTCTTTTGAAAATACTTAAGGGCAATCTTCTTAACTTCTCTTGAAAGAGTAGCTACCGTAATTGGATACCATACTTGTAATAGGATTGTTTCTAAGAAATTTGTTAACCATGCACAATTATTATCAGTGTTTTCAATGGTCATTAATACGTTCTTGTAATCAACAACCGTACCTTCTGGGACAGCGTTAATACGGATTGGGAGTCTACCACCATGTTCCTTAACAATATAATCGAATTTTGTCCTATCAAACACATCATCTCTTCCAAATATTCCTTTATCAGTACCTAAGTACTCGTAGGCATCATCAACATCCTCTGGGGTAATTGCAACTCCCTCTAAGAAGTTTTTCAAATAGATTTGTAACCCGTAAAACACAGTCTTTTCAAATTTACCACCTCTAGACTCTAAATAAGAATGGATAAACTCTGTTTTTTCTGGATAAAACTTGTGATGTGAATATTTATAACCATCACTACATAGGATTAGATTATTTGGTCTATCTAATGCTTTCTCAATAAGCGGCATTAAGGTTTTAATTGATAAAATATCATTATTATCAATCGCCTTATTTAATTTCCGTTTAATTGTTCTTTGTAAACTCATAATGTTATGATTTTAATTTATTTTTAACTATATATATCATTAGTTTATTCATGAAATCAACATGTTCTGGAACTATCGTTTTAGTCACATATTCATCATCTAAAAACTTCCCTACTGAGTGCCATTTAACTTCTTCTATATCATCATTAGCTTGTGCCACACCCCATTTTCTTTGGACTAAATATAGTGCGCTTTTGATTGAACTATTATAACGTTCGTGTCTCCAATCTTTTATATGACCACTACAAACGTATTCAACCTCATCAACACCACCCACCTCTAAATTACCTCCAGCTTCTTCATGTAACTCACGTAACGCTGCATGTTCATACGATTCATCTGATGGGTCAACATGACCACCAATAAATCTGAATTGTTCTTCTTTTGGTTTACGACCTAAGAGGATTTTTAGATTGTCAGCATCATACACCACAACATCAGCACATGGCCACACACTTGGGTAACGCCCATAATTAGAGTAAATAACCCCTTTTCGGAAATCTGGACTATTAATCGGTTCGCTAGACAACATTTTTCTAGTATTTGTACCACTAACGTCTTTGAAGTGTGTGATTAGTTCACAAGTGTCAAATTCACCATGATATCTTGGGATGAATGAACCTCTACTACCATATAATAAAGCCTTTTCATCATTCATAATATTTCCCTTTATTTCTGTATCTAGAATTTGGGACCAATCTTCGTCTTTTCTCTGGTCATTTAATGGTTTAATAATTAATTCTGGGTGTAATGCAGTAAGCATCATTTTTCTTGTCTCAAAATCTAATGGGTTTGTCTCACCATGTTTGATAACTGGGACCCCTAGAAATAATATAACTATTGAGTGGTTACGAATAACAGTATCAACCAATGTTTTATGACCATCATGTAATTCATCGACTTGGAATCTCCCAATCAAAACACCAACTTTATAGTCTTTTGGGTTAACACCTTTTGGATATTCTAATTTCTTCTCCATAATATCTTAATTTTATACGTATTTAGCTTGTAATCCAACTCCAATAACTATTAAGATAAAAATAGCCCACCAATTTTTACTGAGGAATATTATCTTACTATCTTTTGTTCTTCCGATATCAGTTGCCGACCAAATTAATAACCAACCAATTATGTTAATAATAATTTCCATAGTACAAATATAAGTATTAATAACCGAATAAACTAATTATTTTCCATTTTATTCTTAAGTTCTTGAAGCGCACCACCAGAATCTCCTAATGTATAGGTCGCTTGTTTCGCATTTGCTTTCTTCACATTCTTTATTTTCTTTTGAAGCAATGGGTCTTTGATAGTCTCTGCTCTATCCATGAAAGAATCTCTAGTGATATCCTTTAATAACCAATTAATGTGTTTGTCACCCATAAGCATCTTACTTACAACAAAGTCATAGAAGACTTGAAATGTTGAAAACGCCATATGTGTGGTTGTGTCTTTTGTTGAGACTGACATTTTTTTACCACCAATCAATTTTGTCATTGGAGATTCTGATGCTGTTGTTGCATCAAACATTGTTTTCAAATGACTATGCATATCCGCTTCAAATGCCTTAGTGTGTATACCCTCAAGTATTTCACTGGTTGATATTAACCTCTCACCAGTGATTACACACTTAAAGGGACCTCTAGGTTTAGTAAATACCTTCTCAATCTTGTTTACTGGAAAATACCCCCTAACTAAATGATTAAAAAAGTTACGGGCTTTCTTGTTAGCATATAATTCTTCTAATTTTATGTTAATTTCTTCTGATGTCATACTGTTTTGTTTTTATATCACTGTTTTTAATAACCCTTAGTCATTCTTTCAAAAGTCTCTAAGCTCTCTTCACTATGAAGGTCTTTGAAGTGCATGCCAGCTTGTTGACCATGTTCATCTAAAATAGGGACTGGAACTTGTATGCCCATGTTATATAATAATTGATGGAACCTTAAGTCTGGACTCTTTTCAACTACCTTAGACATTTCTTTAAGAATTTTTCTGTTTGCCTCTTGTCTGTTCATATTGTTTTTATGTTAATGTTTCTCTAACAATTTTAGATGCCAACTTACCATCATATTGACCACCGAAGTTAACCTTAAGATAACCCATAACCTTTCCCATATCTTGTGGTCCGTTTAATGCTTCACTAACAATGAAATCCTCAATAAGTGTTGTCAATTCTGACCCACTCAATTGAGATGGTAAATATTCAGACATATAAAATAATTCGTTCTTAGCACTATTATCACCAAGCGAATAGGATTTCTCAAGTGATTTATTAATCGATATAAGTATTTTTAATACGTTTTCATCCGTTGGGTTAGGTGCCTTGTTTTGGATTTCACCCTTAACCACCCCTAGGAACGATTTTTTGTCATGCTCTCTTGCTTTAAAAGCCGTTAGGTAGTCTGCGTTTATTCTTTCTATTAATGTCATTTAAAGTATTTTTAAAAGTTACTAAAAGCTCTTTTTTCTTTTCTTAGACAAATATACTAATTTTTTTGGGTGTGTGCAAGTGTTTTCGAATAAAATATATTTATATCACTTTAATTTTACATAATGATGGTAAGCCAAATTGCCATCAACAGCATAATGTGACCATTTTATTTGACCATTTTTAACTTTCTCACCCATAGCAATAAAATCATCTATTGGTGCATTTGCTGGTATAATATAAAATTCTCGTTTTGACCCTTTATTTTTTGTCTTTGCCCTCTTAGTCGCAGCTTTAGCCTCATTCTCAGCTTTAACTATTGCGACAGCGGCAAGTGTTGTCTTAACAGTTTTCTTAGTGGTTTTTTTTGGTTTTACCTCATTACTAGAGGTGGTAGATTTGGTGGTGGATTTAGTTTTTTTTGGGCTCTTCTTAACAGCGGTCTTACTCTTCTTGGTTCTCCTAGCAGCCGCTGTTTGCTTTGCAGATTTATCACCTGATTTATTTACTCTCTTTCCCATAATATATTATACGATAATTTACTTAAAAGTGAACTACCCACCCACGCCAGAGGCGATGGGGTGGGGTTCAAATATAAGTGGTTTCATATCACATTGTGTATAATTCCTTTAAGTTTGCCTCTAAAACTTGTAGCTCACCATTTAACCTTGTTAATTCCACCTCTTGGTCTGGTGTTCTGTTGAAGTTGCTTTTAATTGTGGAAATCTTACGGTTAACTCTGTCACCATCTCTAACTAAATCATCATACGCTTTTGCTTTCTCGTCTTGTGTCATAATCTTTTTTTTTTCTATGTTATTTTATTCTTATCCTTAAATATACTATAATGTTCACTAAAATCAACCTTGCTACTAATATTAAATAGTGTATTCCTTAGTCTTACCATCAGCTTTACTATAAACAACTTTATTAGGTTTTACAACTAACCTATCACCTTTAGAGAGTGTTTTCGTGTAGTTCTTTCCAGTACCAGCTTCGACATAAGATAAGGTTACATGGGGGTGGTAATCTGGGAAATCGTTTGTGTGTGGTAATTCACTAAATATTTTATTCATATCATGAAGGCCTTTACCTTGTACATCAAACTTAACAACATCGAAACCTTTGTCTTTATTATCGAACATACCTATCTTAGATAATATTAGCTCTGGAGCTGTCATATCTTTTATAAGACCTTCAATATCCCCATCTGACACCTCTTTATGTAGCCCATATAATATCGTGACGTGTGCTTCATCATGAGATTGTTTACCATAGTCTCTTTTTCCCTCAGGTGAATAAACATCTTCATCCTTTATATCATTTAGTATATTATCCCACCATTCCTTTTCAATTGGGATAAATAGCATTACACACCCGTATTCATACCCACCAGCATCTTCATTAAGTAATCTACTTCTTAGTTTTTGTCTTATGTTCATAATATATACTCATTAATTCATCGTTTAATACGATATTATCTGGTACATTAACCATTAAGAATAGTTCTACCATCTCAATTGGTGAATAACCATTTAGATTTGGTGCTGGTGTATAAGCCACCATAAATTCCAAATCTGGGTTCTTCCTTGCATATAAATACAACTCAATAATGTTAACCACCAGTTGTGATTTTGAAACACTTCTCTCACCAGCTTTAACATAAGTAATATTACTAACATCTTCTGTATAGTTAGGTGTTAGGTTCTTAGTCACAAGACCATATGATTGACCCATATGTCCTCTTCCCACGCCCATTATAGCACCATAGTTATTAGCAGCAACTCTAGCAGCCCCAGCACCATGTCTCCCTTCGGGATTCGAACCGAAGGTGAAGACTTGATGACTTAATAACGATGTTATTAAACCCTTATAAGTTCTTATTTCATTCTTCATATTATTTATTGTGTTTTACAATCGCCTTGTACTTGTATCTTAGGTTATGATTAGTATATTCTTTCCCCATAGGTGTTTTTAATCCTTTAGAGTTTAAGATTATTGCAATTTCTTTGAAACTCAACTTATTTTTCTCCCTCAATTTCTTGATTAATTTTATTGTCTTTGGTGCTTCGAACACCCCACCAGCACGCCTGTTACCAATATTAGGGTATTTTTTAAATCCATGTTTGCCACTAATATCATAGACACTCTTCACGGTTCTTAATCTATCTGGATTGTCCATTGCTGGGTCGTTAGATTTAAGTACCGACTTAGCTGTTGTATTTTTGTATTCCGTAACAATTTTAGTGTTACGTTCTTTTCTGTATCTAGCAGCTAACGGTTGTATCTTAAGAGTGGTGAAGTTAATTGCTTTTATATCATACTTCGCTTTCATTTCATCATAAGATAATCCAGCCTTGTAATCACGTTCAATTGATATGACTAATTCTCTGTTTTTCTCACGAGACATTTTCCATCTTGAAATGCCGTTCTTCTTAGCTAACTCTTGAACTCTAGCCTTACTGACGTTGTACTTCGCACCAATTTCTCTATAAGTTAATCCAGATGTGTTGATGGCTTCAAGCAATTCTATATTTCGTTCAGCTTTAAGATTTCCATTAACCTTAAAAATATCTAAATTATACTTTTTAATAATCTTTCGTACCATGTAATTACTAAGTTTTACTTTTTTCATTACATCTTTAATTGTGCCCCCACCTGAGATTAATTTAATAACCTTAATTTCAGTCTTAGTCGTACCTTTTACCGATACTGAACTTGGACGTTCTATACCATTTGCTGTAGCAATAGCTTTAATTGTTTGATAACTTAATCCAAAATGTTTTCCAATTTTTCCGAATGATGTTTTTCCATCCATTTTCTGGATGATTTCTTTTTCTAACTTAGTAGCCATAGTCACTATTTTTTATTAGAGGGAGTCCGCCCCCACGGTGTGGTAAATACTTACCTTTTTGCTTTCTTCTTTTGTGTTGATACCCATTCAACAAACTTCACTACTTTCTCATGGGTTAATAGTTTCTCTACTGTATTATACAGCTTCCCCAGTTCTGAGTGCTTAAAGTATTGATGGACCATAGGGTGGCAATCACCACAAAGGTCAGCCCTTCTAGTTTTCATCTCAATCCTAGTAAACATACGCTTACACCAATTCTTTGAATGAATTTGTTTAGGGATTAAGTGATGAGAGGTCGTATCAACCTCTCGCACGCATAAATCACATTTTCCTTTCATTATTTTTACCAATAACCCATACCAGAGGTTTTGTAAGTTGAATAGACATTGAGTTCATCTAAGTCCTCACCACCATTATAGGTATTAATTATAACTCTATTTTCGGCCCTATGTTTGGTCTTAGCCTTTCTACGCTCACTCCTATTAAAGCATCTAGGTTTACTAAACGTCCCCCAAGGGGTTCGTGTTAATTTATACATAAAGAACTCATTCTCACTTTCCATTTGGTAAAGTAATTCATCGTGCTCTCTATAATGTGTCTTAAAACTACGCTTAGTTTTAACCACTAACTTCCAAGTATCAATATACACTCTATAAGTTGGCTTCCACCACGTATTACCGTATCTGTTACTAGTATCAACCACAAAGTATTTCTTTAACTTATCAGTTAATTTCTCATAGTCAGATTCACTAATATTAACGAACACTGGTTTAATATCGACTAATTTCTTAGTTTGCCAATCCTTGACCTTGAAGTCTTTTCTTCTACTCCAAATACTACGACCATAAATGTCGATAATGTATTGTAGTTTAACACTTTCTGAACTTCTACTGATATCATCTCTGAGTGCCCAGTATCCATCCCAACCGTGAGGTATAGGTGTGTCCAATTCAACCAAATTTTGGTTATAGATAGACCATCCAATATCATCTCTTTCTTTCTTAAGACGTATTAGTTCTTTTGCTTTTTCTCCTTTTCTATTTCTTTTCATTTTTACATATAAGCCACACATTTAGTGGTGGGCATTACATGAAAATCACTCCTTTTTTGATTGCCATAATCTATTCTTTTTATTCTTTTTGTTTTTCGCCTTTTTCTAAAAAGCCTTTAGTGAAATAATCCACTATCATTGCTGCTGATTTATCAGAATCCATATAACCACTATCGTTTGCAATCTGAACCAGAGTCATAAGACCCTCAGTTGCTGTTGATATATCAGCTATAATCATAGCTTTAGCTTCTTCCTCGTTGGTCGGTTGTTCCGTACCATCTGGTTTAGTTATGATTAATTCATCATCTCTTTCAGTGTCTTTATCAAATACTACTACATTTTTCATACTACAAATATACACAAAATTATTTAATTGTCAACAAATTAACTAACTAATTTTAATCGTATTTATAATTCTCTAAAAAAATTAAGGATTACCCCTTCAACCGTTTTATAAAACTTTACCTCTACCATTTTTAATCAAAGCCGCATTGCGTATACCACTATTAATTATTTTAGCTCCTATAGTAACAGAAAATGTTTCCGATAATAACCCTTTTAATTCCATTATTTCTTATTTTAAGTGTCTGACTCATCTATCACACTATTTATAACGTTCTGTCAAATCCCCGTTTTCATCAATTATACCAATTTTTATCAAAAAGTCAGTAGTATCTTTTTCACTTAGCAGTAATTTGTCTGTATATTTTTGAACCCCTTGCGCTAATTCCTTTGCCCCACCACTAACAATAGACATATTCAATTGTTGGCTTTCGTATACTTTATCAATTATTAATTGCTTATCCCCATCCTTTAAGATAATATCATTATCTTGTAGACCTTTTATTATTTCCTCACTCGTTCTTGTGCTATGTGTCCAGTTTACGCTCATAATTAATTTAATTTAACAGCGCATAACATTGTGTGAGGTTAATACGCTAATGATGGTTAGTGCTTTAAGTCAAAATTTGTGGTAACCGTACTAACGATTACAATGGTAAGTATAAGGTTAGTACGGTGTTTAATTTGTTCAATTCCTTTAAAGTTCCGCTTTGCCTCAGCAACGATTTCGTTCATCGTGTGTCCACCTTCTTTTCTTATTATTTTTTTAATCATCCAAACAAGTGGAACTAAATCTCCGTTATTATCTTGTGGTGATTCACAACTACCACTAACATCAGGTATAACCAATAAAGGTTTTCTAGTGAATTTGGCTTTAATCTTTTTTATTCGCTTTTTCATATATTTAAAATTATTTTTCATGATGGTCTATTACATGAACTTCTCGTTTATCCATAATATTCATCACTTCTCTTAATGAGAATGGTCGATACTCCCCAAGTATACGATAAGCACTATCCACACCTACGTCCATAGACTTACCCCATGCACCTTCTTTATCTAAACTATCGTGAGAGTGGCCGTACAAGTGAATTGCCCCATGATGTGATTTGTTCCAGACTCTCATAGCGTAGTGGCACATAATGACATATTGCTTATCTATATACATCTCATGATAATTCTTAATCCATACAAACCTTTCTACATTGCTTGTTTTCTTGAATACTGATTTCTCGTGGTTACCAGTAATCAAATGAATGTTACCGTTTAGCCTATTAAGTATATCTGTTAACTTAGTTGGGTTTCCTAATGAAACATCCCCTAAATGATATACGTCATCGTCTTTATGTACTACCTCGTTCCATGATTTTACTAACTCTTCATCCATGTGGTTTTCGTCCTTAAATGGTCTGTCTGAAAATCTAATAATGTTCTTATGACCAAAATGTGTGTCCGAGGTAAACCAAATTTGTTTTTCTCTTTTCATTCTATTAATCTATTAAATTCATGTGTTAACTGATATACATCACCAAAATGTGATTGTATCATTTCATCAAGTCCACATATAATTTTATTTTCATCAAATTCTAATTCATGACAATCTATATTCACATCACAAAATATAATTACATCTGATAAATCAGTATGAATTATCTGCTTAGTATAATAAATCTCTATATTACCTCTATTTAACCTAATAAATAAATTACTTTCAGATATCGGTTCTATAGGGTTACCTTCAATTATCTTATTTGGTAATAGTACGTATAGACGATTCATTACCTCGATTATTGTTTTAAATTTTTTCATATGACAAAGGTACACTATTATAATGTACTTTGCAATGTTTCTTCCATAAAAGTTTAAATTAACCCCTTATACCAACCTAATTGTTTAGCAGTTCTTATCCTATGACAGTTAGCACATCTAACATCACACTTATCAATCTCCTTTAAGATAGTAGACCAAGAATACGCATTTCCTATTAGTCTTGACACATTCTTAAATTTATCAACACCATCTCTGTGGTCTAATTCTAACACTATTGGATTGTCATTACCACAATCAACACATGGGTGATTAGCATAGTATTCAAATAGTCTCTTTTGATTATCCTTCCTAGTTTTGGTTGTAATAATTCGAACTTTTCTAATATGCTCATCTTTATTAGACTTATAATATTTTTTAGAGTTTGCATTACTACAGACCCTACATAAATTATGATGACCATCTTTTTTAGATTTGTTCTTATTAAACCCAGATAGAGGTTTAATATCTTTACATCGTGTACATTCTTTGCTTTCCATACCCATAAAGACAGAACCGTTCGCCTAGCTACGGATACGCACGGATAATTTAATTATCTTGGTGCACCCAGCGAGCCTCGAACTCGCTACTTTCCCGTTAAAAGCGGGAAGCCCGTCCACATGAGCTTTGGGTGCAAAAAGGATTACTCCTTAATTGTACCCCCGACTGGATTCGAACCAGTGACTCTTCCGTTAAAAGCGGAATACTCTAACCAACTGAGTTACGAGGGCATAATTTCTATGTTAGCACCCGTAACTTACTAAGCCGAGTGCCTTATGGTTTCTTTTTCTTTTTGAATTTGATTTTAAAGTGTTTCATAAGTTCTAATTTTTAATTTCGTTTTATTTTTAATCGTGGGACTTCCTTTCAACTCAAGGATAACATATTCTCTTCTTCTTTTACCCATTTTTTCATATTTATAGTTTATTATAAACATATCGAAATATGGGAAACGACTAACATGAGCGGGTAATAGGATTCGAACCTACGATGTGAACTTTATCTGACTGGATTGGAAATCCAGGGCAATCGACCACTATGCGATACCCGCATTTTGTGCCTCTCTCTGCACCCGTCACACCCCTTTTGTATTCTGTTCACCCTATAGGAATCCTAACGGTAAAACGGTGTCAAAAACCAGTATATCTTTTTATTTTCAGTACCGTTGGTTATCCAACATTTACCATATTGTGAATTACTCCGTACGTACTTCCTCTTGTGGAGACCCACTGCAAGGTAGACAAGATTTTCGACATCTTGCTATACTACTAACTTTTAGAGCACTCTGTCGGAGTCGAACCGACCAGACTTCCGCTTTACAAGAGCGGTGGTTTCTCCTATTTACCCTAGAGTGCATATTTTAACTAAACTTAAGTCCCTCCCCAGAGTCGAACTGGAATCCCGTCCCTAAGTTGCTTTACCATTGTCTAGGACTTTCGAACATCTTTGGTAAAGTGTTATAATAACGTCAGTAGGACTTAAGGGGAACCACTCATTTATATCCCCTCATCAAATGGTCATTAACCACTATCTGGCGTAATCCATACATTACTGCATGTGTATCCTACTTATTGTGGGGTGGGTAGGATTCGAACCTACTCAGTAATAAACAAATGTTTTACAGACATTCCTAGCTCTCCAACTCTAGCGCAACCCCAATTTGTGAGATTCGATGAACTCACCTCTAATACGTTATTAGGTTTATCACAATGTGATACGAATTTTGTGGGTGTCAAGAGATTCGAACTCCTAATGTTTCTATGTGGCTAAATTACAACCCACTTGCTTCACCAATTTGCATAGACACCCAAATACAGAATGGTATGGTTGTTTTCAAACAAAAATTGATGTTTTACATTTGCTGTAACCATTCTTTAGTCGACATAGAGGGATTCGAACCCACAAACTAAGTTAATTACTTTTAGTACCACCTACCTTACTAGTCCAACTAGGTGTAGTTATCTCGTTTATTTCTTTATTTAGTTGTCCCGACAGGCTTCGAACCTGTAAATTCTCGCTTCAAAGGCGAGTGACTTTGCCAGTTTGTCTACGGGACAATAATCTAATTCTACGCATCCCAGTTTCGGGGTCTATGAATTAGTAACGGTCTTACTCGTTGTCTCGGAAGAGTTCAAGCCCTCATTTCTGACACCAAAACCAATGTGCTACCATTACACTACAAGATAAGTAAGTGGAGAGGGGATTGTACCATTAACTACTAACTAGTATAGTAAACCCATCTGAGGCCTTGTAGACCCCTGTGTTACTTTTACACTATTTCCGCATTAGTCGAGAGTGGAGGAATTAAACCTACCATTTTTTACCCCCAATGGGTAACGCCTTAAACAATAGACGAACTCTCGTTGTTGCTGTCTAAATGGTTGGATTCGAACCAACGCAATACTCCCACGTCCAAGGCGGGTGAGTTCAGCCATCTGCTCAAGCATCTAGTTAATTGTTGTGATAGGACTTGCACCTATATCTATGGCCTAAATGCCAGTGCCCTCAAACTGCGACTACTTCCCTAAAACCTTTCACTGGTTGTACTTCCCAGTTACTAATCAATAGTACTTATAGTTGTCGTAGTTAGACCACACAACTAAGTCGGGATGATAGGAGTCGAACCTACCGCCTCTTGCTCCCAAAGCAAGCGTCACACCCCGTGACTGCATCCCGTAATTACACGATGTCAAAGAACATTTA
>Ga0136558_1000779_pt1 | contig 17120 bp, 19 predicted proteins | sample AntRauTorckE6833_FD_101391 | JGI IMG/M metagenome (GOLD analysis project Ga0136558, IMG submission 101391) | Saline lake microbial communities from Rauer Islands, Antarctica - Metagenome Torckler E6 #833 | ecosystem: Environmental > Aquatic > Non-marine Saline and Alkaline > Saline | place...
CTGCGGCTTCCTTCATCGCCCAGAACTCGGAGGTCTTGATCTGGACAGCATCGGGGGGAGTGGTCTTGACCTCATCCCCCTCACGGTGCGGCAGCCCGATGAGGAAATCGTCGCCCACTTTCTCAAAGGTGACGAGGCCAATGGACATGCCTCGACCAGAGGGGTGGTGTCCAAGGTTGTTCGGAGCACCCATGAGGTCGCTGGTGATGCCCCAGTGGGTGGGGCAGGGCTTCGACTGCATCTCGTCCTCGAGGGCCTTCCCCTCTTTGATGCGGCGGTCAGGGACGCACATCTCGGGATCCGTCTTGTTCCGGCGGAGTCCCTTGGGGATGTCCTTCTCTTTCGTGAAGACGAAGCCAACACACTGGCGACCTTCCCTGCGGTAGGTGCCATCGGCTCCCAGGCGTTTGGCCATCTCGTTGGTGTGTGTGAGGTGGTCCTCTATGCCTGTGAGGAACGCCTCGATGATCTCGAGGGAGCGACCACGGGCGATGAGGTAGGTGACGGTCTTGGACAAGGGGCCTCCAGAGGTGTCCCTCTCACTACCCATCCCAGGACCAACGCGGACCCCCACAGAAAGTTTCAACGGTCAAACGCCGTGTCTGAAGAAAGTTGAAGAAAAGTTGGATCTTCTCCTTGCACGATGGACGCGGAGTACTACTTAGGGAGGGCTCCGAGGGGTTGAAAGGTCGGCAACGACAAGACAACAACGAAGGACGCAAGCCGATTCTCGGTAGTTGCCCCAGGCAGCCGAGGAGTCCCCGAAAGGGGTGTGAGAGAGGCGAGCGGACGTGGAGTGGTGGTCATGCAGCCCCCCAGCAATGGGAACAAGGGTTCGGGGTCACCGGGGTAGCCGTCGAACGGAGAACCGGAAACGGGGAAACCAAGCGATGGTAGGGTCGTCACTGGCCCAGCTCAACCCCGTTGAGCACGGAGTATCACCGAGACCGGAAACGGAATCGGGGGAGAAACGGAGGAGGGGGAGAGACCTAGTGACGGGCTTGGCCACATCGAAAGATGGGGTCGACCTCGAAAGAGGACAAGCGGACCCTCGATGCTTCGGCACCGGGGGTTTCGTCGGTTGTTGGAGTACAAAGGGAAACTCTACGGCTGTGAAGTCGTGGCTGTTCCACCCCACTACACCAGCCAGCGGTGTTCAGCGTGTGGGCACGTCGCCCCGAAGGGGGGCAACCGGACTTCGCAGAGCGAGTTCTGCTGCTTGTCTTGCGGGCACGAGGCCAATGCTGACCTCAATGCTGACCTCAATGCTGCGATCAACATCTTGAGGGCCGCCAGTTCGTCGGACCTCACTAAAAACGCCTGTGGAGAGGACGTAAGACCTTCCGTATCGCTTGCGATACGGAGGCAGACCTCGGTGAAGCAGGAACCCGGCACTCGGATCCTTCGGGGTCCGAGTTCAGACCGGGGGCCGCTCTCGCGAGAGACGGTAGCCAAACCTGGGTTTACCTAAGTTTGGTTAAACGGCTGTACACCAACGACCTACTCGACGTACCCAGCACCCACGAATCGGTAGACCTTGGCTGGCTTGGTGGAAGTCACGCGTTTGCCCGGGGCCGACTCGATGATCCCATCCGTCTGCATCCGCTTGAACCGGCGGCGGAAGTTGCCGGGGTCGTACACCTCGCCCTTGATCGCCTCGTGTACGGAACGCAGCTCCGAGATCGAGAAGGTTGGCTGAAGCAGGCTGAACGCAATGTTCGAGTAGTCGATCTTGCCGCGCACCCGCTCGACGCCCTTCTCAAGGATCTCACTGTGGTCGAAGGCCAACCCCTCCCAGTCCAACTCATGCGCGACAGAGAACCACCGGACCTCCTCCGCGTCGCTGCCTGCCTTCACGAGCGGGACGATGTCGGGAGGCACGAGAGCATAGTGGGCCACGGTGACCACTCGACAGCGGGGATCTCGGTAGGGAGTACCGAAAGTGTAGAGCTGTTCCAGATGGATGCGTCGATCCTTCAACAGCCTCTCTGCGGTCTCGGAGCTGCCCTCAGGATCGCCGAAGCATTCCTCGCTCAGTTCGCGGATGGCGGACTTCTCGATGGACTCGCCTTGGTTCTTGACGGCATCGCCGACTTCAAGGAACCCGCCCGGAAGAGCCCACTTCCCCTTGCTGGGGTGGCCCAGTCGTTTGATCAGCAAGACCTTCAGGTCCGCGTCCACGACTGTGAAGATCACAAGGCCCACCGTTACCGAAGGGCGCGGGTAGTCTCGATGTCGATAGTTCGACAAGAAGGTGGCTTCATCCACGTCGTTCGACTCGTGTCCGAGCTTGCTGTCAGGTTCATTCATGGGGTCTCCTATGCCTGACCCGTCTGACCACCGTAGTTGCAGGCAGCCAAGACTTCAGGGGGCACGCTGCCCTCTGCGAGCTGGACGCCCAAACGGGTGGCGCAGTGGGGGCATTGCTTGGCGTGTTCGAGCATCTGCTCTCGCTCCATGGCGTCGAGACGCGAGAGCATGTCGGCGTAGGCGGCGTAGTCCTCTCCCTTCAGGCGGGTGAGAGAGCCCTCGAAGGTGATCTCGCCTTGAGCATCCACAGAAGCGCTCCCCTTCCACACCAGCATCCCCGCAGAGCAGAGGAAGGGGTCGGCCTTCTCGGAGAGGTGGCGACCGAACTCTTCGTAGCTGTCGCTCAACACATCGAGGAACTGGACCGTAGTGAGATCACCCGTGTCCAAGGTGATCTGCAAGCCCATCAGGGATCGCTCGATGAGAGCCTGGATGGGCGGAGGTGCCATGATGGCGGACGGGCCCTTGAGCACGACACTCGGGCTGTTGATGTAGACCGTGAGGTCGTTGTAGTTGATCTGGCCGCTGACGGAAGGCATCGTTCACCTCATGGATATTGATTTGAGCTTCGTTCCGCGTGGGAACACTACCTGACCGCCACGTTTCATCAGCCTCAAGTCAGCCCCGAGCATAGGGTCGACCACTTGCTTCTGACCCGACGAGCCTTTGCGGTTCGAGAAGACCTCCAACCGTTCCTCCTCGTCGATGCATACGCAGATGCCTGTAGGGAGCGTCACGAAGTTCAACCCGACCGGGTTGATGTCAGGTACTACGCGCAAGTCGTAGGAACCAAACCCTTCATCGAAACGAATGACCAAGCGGTCGTAGCGGCCCTGCTCCACCCCGACCACCATCAGGACCCCCGCGTCGAATTTGGCCTCGATGATCTTGTAGGCGTCCAGCTCTGGAATGGGAACTTGGTGCGTGAACCCTGCCTTGGGAAACACGGTGACATAGGTCCGACCCAGAAGACTCTGAAGCGCCACGCCGTCGAACATCTGGGTCGCGTGCTCCAAGCATGTCGAAGCCACCTGGGTCGAGGCGATGACACGAGATCCGACCTCCGAGAGCACGACGCGGTAGATGTGACCGCGACTGCGGACATAGATGGTCCCGTTGTAGGACATCAGATCATCTGCACGGAGATCGGTTGGGATGGTCTGACGACGCAGCACATCGAACAGGCGTAGCCGGGACTCGCTGACCGACCTCCCTGCCAAGACAGGATCGCCAGCTCTGGGGCTGAACCCCACACCGCCGACGCCGCCGACGGGGTCATGGACGCGGCGGTTGTCTACCCAGACGCCGTCAACGGTTCAGCTCCTGTGTACGCCAACTCCCGGCACTCTGACCCCACCTTCCCATAGAGCGCCTGAGCCTCGGTAGAGTCTCGGGCATGAGCACACCGAAGACACCATGGAAGAAGGGTACGCAGGACGGCTACTCGATGGCAGCCATCGAAGTGCAGGTCTGCTACGACGACCTGAAGCAGGTCTACTCACAGCACGAGCCCGCTACGGCTGAGGATCGTGATGTTCTGATGTCGTGGCCCGGAGGTGGCCAAGAGCATGTCGGCTTCGCGCTGCTATCCGAAGCCACCAAGCGCGAGGCGATGTTCTCGATGCTGATCAACATGTCGAACAAACCCGGCTTCGTCGAGAAGCTGCAAGGCATGACCGACGAAGAGCGCGACGCTACGTTCGAGGAGATGTCGATCGTCGTCATGCACACGATGGGGGACATTGTCCGACGCATCGCAAAAGATTGTGTAGAGGCAGCTTTTCAGGACGTGTCCTCGAAGTGATCTATGCAGCTACGGTATCGGGGTCCTTGCCCTGTTGGCGGAGCTTGTGCCGATACCGCGCATTCTTGTTCGAGCAGCTGCGGGAGCAGTAGATCGAGGAGTCTCTCGCTGGTGAACTACATTCTTGCCACGCACATCCTTCAGGGGGTGTGGCCACCTTCGGATGGTCAGGGCTCTTGTTCGGGCTCTGCGTGACTTGAGAGGCGTTCTTCCGAACCCAAGCGAGACGCTCGGCCCGCTGTTCTTCCTGTTCCTGTGCTTCTCGCCGCCTCTTCTCCTCACTCGACTTCCGAAGAGCAGCTGCGATGTGTCTCTCGCGGAGCTGTGCTTGACGGGCTTGTTCGTGAGCTGCTGCCGCTGCCTGCTCCCTCTCTGGACGTGCCTTCTTCCAAGCAGCCTTCTGCCGATCGTGTTCTGCTTGACAGACCTCTTGTCCATAGAGGGTCTTTCCGCAGGTGCGGCACTTCAGCACGAAGTCGTCCAGGCTGCCCCAGACCGATTGGCGGTCTGAGTATCGTTCCAAGCCTGTGGATGAACACTTCGGGCAGAGCATGACGAATCGGTCGTTCATAAGGTACTTTCCGGTTGAGGGGGGTTCAGAGCCCTGTGGATAGGTGTATGTGTAGACAGAAGGAGGAACAATGCTGAGGCTAATCAACCTGATCCAGAACGCTCTTGGCGTCATCTGGGACCGTCGTTTCAGTGAGCTGTTGCGTCGATCACGCGAAGCAGCGCAGGAGGGTCTCACGCCTGAGCAAGCCTACCGCCGAGCTTACGCGGACGGGTATTGGGATGGGACCACTGATCTCACAAGTGTTCTACGTGAGAGCGAGTTCGCGATGCTGCACATGGCACACCATCACGCGACCCAACCACTGCCGTCTTGGCGTCCGCTCGTCGAGGGTGTGCACTAACAAGGTGTTCACTGGTTTGCCTATGAGCCTCCGGAGGTAGGAGGCCCCACCATGTCTGACCAGCGAACACGGCTGCTCTGTTTGGCGTCAAGCTGATGGACCGCAGCGCACGAGCCCTAGTCGAACCGATCCGCCAGCGGACACAGTACACGTGCATGTCGACAAGCATGACGATGGCTCTCCGTGCACTCGGTTTCGATCTGAACGAAGACACGGTCAACAAGGTCATGGGCGCTGCTCCCATGCAAGGCGCAGCTTGGGAGAACGCCTTGGCTTGCGCCAATCACTTTGGCTGCATCAGCACTCTCCGGGTTCCGGCGACTGTGCGCCAGCTGAAGGCTTGGTGCGATGCCAAGGTGCCCGTCATGATCGCGTGGAACCCCGAAGGGCGTGAGTGGTCTCACGCCAGCCTCGTGTACAACGTGACGGAGGGCCTTCCTACCACCCGGGTGAGTGCGGGCGTCTACGAGGACAACGGGCCCGGCCTGTACATCTGGGTTGCAGACCCGAACATCCCCCATCCTGAGAAGACCTTCCGCGTGGTGCACGAAGACACTTTCTACGCGAAGTGGTACGAGAAGTGGCCCAACTACCTTGTCCGTCGCCCGGCCTGTGCCGTTCAGCGCGAAGTGACCGAGGATGGGCGGCAAGTGCTCGCCAGCCGGACTGCCTCGCGACTCCCCGCATGGCCCAGCAAGATGTGGCCGAAGAACTCCACTTCCATCGATGATGTGGCTGAGTCGCTGAAGCACTTCGTCAAGTACCCAGACACCTTCTACAACATCTACGAGCGCTACGATCCAGAGGAGTACGATCTCGTCAACGTGGACAAGCTCGTGGGTGCTCTTCGTCGCCGCAACCAGCAAGGCGTCAAGCAACTCGCCGAGAGGCTCGACAAACGCTTCCCCGGCTTGATCGGCAACGTCATCTGGGCCTTCGCCCTCGACGGGATTGAGAAGTCCGCCTCATCGGGCTGGATGGACACGCCTCTGTCCACCTGGACTGACCGACTCATCAATGGGTTCGCCCCCGCCCGTGGCATCACCGATCGCAACCTCCCAGTGGTCATGCGCCGCTACGCCTTCGAGCTGGGCGCGGCGGGCGAGTCGATGCCAGATTGGTTGCGGTACATGGGCACCGTGGACGGGGTGAACGTCCAAGCGGCTTTCGCGGATGGCACGAGCGCTGTCCCAGTGGAGACGATGTCCACACGGGTCGCCAGCCAGTACATTCAAGCCTGTGGCGGAAGCTGCGGTTGTGGCGGAAGCTGCGGCGGCAACTGCGCCTGCAAGAAGGAGACAGCATGCGCCAACGTTTGACGTGGGACAAGACCGCCGCCCGAGCCCCGAGCGGCATGTATGGCTTCACCAAGAAGGTCCAGGCGGACTGCGAGGGGGCTGTTCGCAAGCTCAACCGCCACGCCTCTTCGCTGGTGCGCTCCGCCTACAAGAAGGACTCCCGCATCTCGTCGTTCCTCCAGGTGCACACCAAGCGCGCCAAGTCCTCCTCTGCGAGGGTTCTGTTGGCCGCTCTGAAGCGTGAAGCGGATGTCCTGTCTGGGCATGGCGGGAAAGTCGCCGCAAGCCGCACACCGGGCCTGTACGGCTTCCCCAGCAACACCGTGAAGCTCGGCCTCGCGGTTTGCGCCCAACTCCGTGAGCAGGCTGGCTTGATCGGTGCTGCGCTACACGGCCGTCGGGTCTCCAAGCACGGCCAACTCACCAGCTTCTGGGGACAGCACTCGAAGAAGGCTCGTTGCTACAGCAGCCGCATGCTTCTCGCCGGCTACCCCGATCCAGATGCCAAGTACGCATCTGCCACTGACCCCAAGACCGCCTCTGATGACTCCTGGCTCGACTGGGACATGGATGCGGACACCTCCGACCACCTTGGTTGAGGCGAATGATCGTCGCCGGTCGGCGACCTCTGGAGACCTGATGAGCCAGCCTTCTTCCCTTCGCGTGGCAACCATGTGGCTCAAGGCCACTCGTGGTTTCCACGTCTCCCTCCGCGACCTCCCTCCCTTCTTGGTGCAGATCCTGGCCCGCGAGGCACGGTACAAGCGCCAAGACATCGAAGTGGTTCCCGCCAAGTTGTCCGAAGACGAGAAGTACGCCATCGTCTTCATCAACATGTTCAACAGCCGTGGACGGAAGGACGCCTTCGAGTCCAAGGGGCTGGGTGAGTACAGCTCCTCGAACCCACTCGTTCGCAGCTTGGTGAGCAAGGGCCTGCTCAAGCTCCAAGGCGCTGGGGTCAAGGTCACGACGCAGGGCAAGAACGTCCGCAAGAGCCTCGACCGGAAGTACGAGAACACTTGGTAGCGGACGGCTGACCTACTTCCGGTGGAAGGAGACGCGAGGCGCGGACTCCTTTCGCTTGACGTGCTTCATGACGAGGTCCCGACGATCGGAGGATGCGATCTTGCCGATGGCTTCGGGAGCGCTCTTCCGAACGCCGTAGGTCACCTTGGTGTCGAAGTATTCGTCGAAGGCGTCGCCCAGAACGGTCTTCAGCAAGTCGATGTCCGCGTTCTTGTCGATCGCGTAGCCGATGTCTGGGATGGTCACAGTCGCTCGGCCGTTGACGGTGCCGTCGAAGTGCTTGGTCCCTGACACGATCCCTTCAGACTCGATAGCCTCGCGGAGCGCTGTCTTGACCGGCTTGATGCGATCAGTCAAACGACCCGTCAGAGCATGAAGTGCAGCAGCTACCTCGATCTGCTCGTCGAGGGTTTTGCTGTCGAGCCCGTCGGTCAACTCATCGACCAGGGTGAGGATCTGCTGGTAGCTGTTTTCGGAGGTCGTCGTCATGTTCAAGGTCTCCCGTGGTGGTGGTCACACGGTGCACCTTACCGACGTTGTCCGTACTTGAACTCACGATTGAGTTGTTGTGTTTGAAACTGGGCCCGCTCCCTGTGGCCCCCGCTCATCCAAACGACGTTGGGCCTCTGGGTTGCCCTTGGCTGCCGCGTTCTCCCACAGGCGATCGACCATCGACCGCAAGCCGGGAGCATTCAGGCGCTTCTCTTCTCGGGCCAGCCTGTCGGACTCGATGCGAGCGATCCTACGCTGGGCTTCCAGCTCCGCCCGGATGCGCTCCCTCTCTTGATCGTCAGAGTGCTGGAGCTTGAAACCCACCTCTCCACGGTAGCTCGACAAGTTCCACTGACAGAGCTGTCGCACAGGACACTGTCCGCAGGTGTCGCTTTCGGGATCATGGGACCGGGCGAAGCAGGGCTGGTTGAGTGCCCTGAGCACGAGCACCGAAGGGTCCGAGTGGTTCGATGGGCCCGGGGAGGCGTTCACCCCTGAGAGCCTTCGAGCCACCTCGACACCCTCCGCAGTCAGGTAGCAGCGCTCGCCGTCCACCACGACCAGTTTGAAGGTCTCCAAGGTGTCCAACATGGAGGACCACTCGGAGACGATGTGGCCATGAAGCTGTTCGACTAGACGAACCGGAACGGTGGTGTCTGGTTGGAACCGCGCCAAACTGCCCAGGACGCGGAGAGTGGTTGCGCCTCGGGCGGGCATCGTCGGGGAGGGGGTTGTGTTTGTCATACCAGCATCTACGCGCAGGCTGACGAAACCCAACCCCCCAGATCGGATTCAGGCGAACAGGCGGTGGTACAGGTCTTGGCCCAGCTCGGGATCGTTGGCCTCACGAACCAACGTCTCGCCGATGGTGGTCAACGTGTAGCTAGATTCGGAGCCCGATCCCTCGGTCTTGTCGACATAGCCACGACCCAGGAGCTGGGAGAGAGCCTTCACGATGTCCGAGAATTCGAGGCCCAAGTCGGCCCTCAGATCACACTCCGTCGAGAAGGGCTCCTCCTCGATGTAGGACAGGATGTTCAGGGCGCGCTCTGAAGCAGCCTTGCTCGACCGCAAAGCCGTACGCATGTCCTGGGTCAGAGAGGCCGCGCGGTTGCGCTGTACACCCTCTCTCGCGGCGATCTCGCGGCAGTTGAGGCCCTTGGTGGAGTCCTTGATGTAGCGTCCGTCCACAGCATCGACGCCAGCGACGTATCGGAAGATGCCGACGTACCGGTCAGGAGCGCCCGGCTTGTGGTCTCGGATAGCGCGTTCGATCTTGGCGAGGCCGCGCTGGCGATCCATCTCGTGAATGATCTTCTCTTCTTCACACCCCGTGCTGCCCACCACATCGACGAGCGGGGCGTGACCCGACCACATCGACTGCGCGCTGAAGTCCTGCTGCCCTTCGGCGTTGGCGGTCAGGTGGACGGGGACCTGAGGCGATGCCGGCGAGTGGCGTCCCGCCTGGGCGTGCAGGTAGCTCTTGGCCTCTCCCCACTCTTCGGAGCGAGACGGCGTCTTCAGGATCGCGCGGGCAGCGCGCTCATTCTTGGACCGCGCGTTGCGGAACTCCCGCCCGTGGCAGTCCTTTGCGGCGTCGCGGAAGTGGCTGTAGGCACTGTTGATGGCCCAGTTCGCGACCATGCGTGGAGTGACGTTCCGCCCCGGGTGCTTCGCCCTGTAGGTAGCGATGCCGTCACGACGAATGATGTCGGCGACGAATTCGTGGGCGAGATCATCGATCTCGCCCAGGTTGCGCGACTTGGCGAGAGCTGCGCCCATGCGGCTCTTGATCAAGGACATCTTCGACGCGGTGTCGACAGCGAACCACCCAGCGGTGGTGTTGGCCTTGTTTGCGCGAGCCTTCACGAACAAGAAACACCGGTCGATGATCTCCTGGTCGGTCGGGGGCGTGCCCGACAACAGCTCTTCGCTCAGCGCATCTTCTTCGGTGAGCTGTGCGAGGAAGAGCCCACGCAGATGCTCCAACCGCTCGCGGCTGATACGCCGGAAACGCCCCTGGAGCAGCTCCGAAAGGACTTGGGGAACTCCCGAGCGAGAGAGCCAGAAGGCTGTGGGCGACATCGCTCCACGCTGCGCGTTGATGCCAGCGGAAACACCTTCTGGAGTCAAAGCCCATTGAGGACGCTTGCCAGACTCCTTCACGAGGGTCGTGAACTCGCGGCTTCTCGGGTAGGCCAGCGGGACAGGTGCCGCACAGCTCGGACACTGCTGCCCTTCATCGGACACGAGAGCCAGGGTGATCTTCTCGCGGCAGCTCTTGCACGTCTTGGCTGGCGTGTCTGCCTGCCACTTCATGGCGTGCTGCACCTTGCGGTACAGGCCGCCCTTGCCCTTCAGATCCCACAGCCCGGCGATGACCAGGGGATGGGACTCCGTGTCGACGCCGAACTCCTTGAGCACGGCGTTGTACAAGTTGGGGCAGGGATCCACGCCGAGGCCCGCTCGAAACCCGGTGGTCTCGCACAGAGCGGTGATCACCGCGTTGGACATGGAGGTCGGCTTGGGGAGGGGAGGGGCTTCCGGCAGATCGCCCACCACGCGTTCCACAAGATCAATGGGGCGCGGGAGAAGACCCGCCTCCAACACGGGACGGAGCCCGTCGCAGGCGACCACACTACGGAGATCCCTCGTGAAGGACTCCTTCAGATCGCCGAGGCCGAGCATCGACGCCAACGCATCCATCTGGAGGACCATGTCGACACCGTGCACGTCGAACCACTCGGATGTGTGGTTCCGGGTCCAGCGAGGACCTTTCCAGTCATGGTCGCTCTCGGACCGTCGGTTGATGGCCAGCTCGACACCGGCATCCGTCAAGCCCCAGAGACCGGTTCCGATCTGGACCGTAAGCGGCGTGGCCTTGCCGCAGTATTTGGATCGCTTGTTGCGGAAAGCGAAGCCGACCTTCGTCTTCAGGTCGTGCTTGCCTCCGCCCGTGATCAGCCAGTGGCCGGAGACGACCAGCGGATGTGTCTCAGGATCGATGCCTGCTCGGATCAGCGTCGGGTACAGAACATCGCCCATCGGAACGCCGATGCGGGGGCGGTAGTCGGAGAGCAAACCGAGCGTGTCGATCAGGGGTCCGACGAGGACCTTAGCGGTGGGGAGGGACGGGAGGGCTTGTACAGGCTTGCACAAGAGAGGGGAGAAGCCGTGTTCGGCTCCCGAGGTTTCCAGCATTGTGGCTCCAGACGGCAAGCACCGGGGAGGTGCAGCAGCGGTAGGTGTCGTTCGTCAGTTGGCCACGACTTTTGAATAAGGGAAGGTCAGGGACGTGGCCGGACCGGAGACTATTCCGAGGTGTCGCCTGGGGTCAAGGGCGTATGATCCATTTCCTCTACGAGCCCGACAGGGGCGGGCTGTAGTTTCCCTATACGCTATGGGTGGTAGCCCCTTGGAGCGAGATCACCATGCACCACCTCCGTTTCGCCCGTGCCTTCAGTCGAGGAGAGCTGTCCGCCTTGGACCAGCAGATCCGGATCAAGGCCCTCTCCCAGATCGCCGGCAAGAGGTCTGACTTTCGGTCGCTCATGGCAGCCACGAAACACTTCCTCTCCCAGGGGATCCGTCTCCACGAGGACTGGGTGTCGCTGTCTGGCGTAGGTATTGCGACCGCGTTGCAGCGGAAGGCGCTTGGAATGAAGCTTCCCGAGCAAGAGGGGATGTCTCTCCTGGGATCGATCGTGGGAGGCGAGTCGCTCGCCAGTCACAAGCGAGGGCAGATCGGATCGGCTGCTGACGCGGTTGCCTCTGACGTTCTTGGTGGCGCAAGCTCCAACCACTTCAAGGCGATCATGCTCCGCCACCTGAGCCAGCGGGCCAAGACGATCTTCGTGAAGCGCCAGCGGCGTCGCCACATCGACGATCCGGTCACAAGGATCGCTCCAGGCATGGATGAGGACGAGAGCGGCTCGGGCATGGTTCCGGCTGACGTGATGATCGGAGCTGATCCCAACGTGCTCTCCACCGACCCCATGGTGCGCGGGTGGGTCGAGGACTCCATCGACAGCTGGCGTCCCCGGATGGACTACTGGAAGGACATCGCCAGCGCCTGGGTCGACGATCCAGGGGCTCGGGGCCTTCAGGTTGACCTCGCCCAGCAGTACGGCGTGTCCGCCACGACTGTCAACAACGCGGTCAAGGGCTTCGTCAAGTACCTCGCGAGCGAGCTGGAGCGCGACAAGCGCATGAAGAAGCACTGGACCTCGCTCCTCCTCAGAAGCGAGATCCAGCAGGACATCCAGCGGGCGATGCGCGTGGCCTCCTCCGATGAGCTGCGTGTCCGACACGCAGCACGAGTCGCCGAGTTCGTGGAACACCTGACCCGCTGCGCCTTCGGCAAGTTCGAGCCCTATGCGGCTCAAGCAGACCGGATCGCCGCCGTGTGGTGCCAGAGCGTCGAACACACCCATCTCAAGAGGCAGCTTCAGAGTGCCGAGCGGCTCGTGAACCAGGGCAAGATGGCAGAGGCTGATGCCTTGATCCAGTCGAGCGCGGTGACCAAGCAGGTGCTCCGCGCCAACATGCCGGAGGCGACGATCGCGAAGCTCCGTGACTGGAGCAAGACAGCCCAGTCCCCCTTCGCTGATGCTGACGCCCTCTACTTGGAAGGCGAACTGGAGGATCGAGGCTTCGCCTACAAGACGAGCGTCTCATTCGGTGGGACACGTGGTGACGGCACTCGCATCGAGGTCCCCACCTACAGGGTCTACAACCCGAAGACTCGCGCCAACGCGTTTGAGATCCACCTGCTGCGTGGAGATGGGACCAAGCAGCTGGACCTGTACCCCATGAAAGGCTCAAGACTTTCGCCCCGGGCCGTGAGTTTCCGAGGTCCCATGGACTCGAAGTTCCAAGCGCTCCTCGATCAGATGGCCGAGTACCACGGAACTGCCTGATCCCCTGTCAGGCCAAGCTGCGGTGGGTGCTCCGAGATCATTTCTCGTGCCTGCTCTCCGTGCTCTTAGAGACGAGAAACTAGGTAGTAACTACCACCTGCAAAAGCCAGGGTGAGGGTTGGACTCAGGTGTTGGAATTTCCAGCGCTGAGGTCGTTTTATGCGGGGACGCTGTGCCCGAAGGGCTTTCCGAGCATTGTGGGTTTGCGATTTGATCCCGGCTTCGTAGGCATCCCAACCTTGAGTCAGAACCCTCTGCTGAGGAGGCGGGAGAGAACCGCTTTGTCCGACAGCGCCGTCGAAGTAGGTGAACAAGCAGTTCCGGCCTGAGGGGTTTCGCTTGTAGGGCTCGACCTTCGTGCGGGTCCAGTAGACGCGGCAGAGCAGTCGGGGGTAGTCGCAGCCTTCAGGCTGACAGCGCTTGGTCCAAGGCGAGGCAGGGAGTCCTGCGGCTCGGAGGTGTTCAGCCACACGACGCACAGCGACCTGACTGACAGCTTCGCGTCGAGCACAGGAAGGGATCTCGTCGGGCTTGAAGGGTTCGTCGAGATCGACCAGTTCCGACAGGAAGGTCAACCAGGGACCTCCGGGTGCGGTGCTCATCTTCGGCACGTCGGTGACGGTCTGCATGATCACCACTCCAATCTGAGTGTCGGCTCGATTGAGAGCCGACGCGTCAGCGTCTTCATCGCGAGGATCCCGCGAAGAATGGAGACATCGTCAACCCTTTCCAGGTCAACGAAGCGGAGAGACCGACGAGCTGCCCGCAGAGACAGGCCGGCTTTGGCCCAGTCCTCCCGGTTGAGGTAGTCGCGAGCCATGTCGAGGTGAAACACCACCCAGCGAGCCTTGCTGTTGGCCTGCTCGCTCGGCGTGAGGTCGGTGAGGATGGTGATGTTGGTGGTCGCGTTGGTCATGAGCTGAGCCTTTGTGGTTTGGCGGGGAGGTTGGCGGACATGTACTACGCGGGAGGTCTCGAAACTGAACCCGAATTCTCGATGACGACGGCGACGACACAATCTCTCGCAGCAGCGCTTGCCGACTTGCCCTTGCCCTCGACGTAGACGGAACCGACGAACTCGGTGGTCGGGATCTCCTGGCCGGTGGAGAGGGTTTCGCGTCCCGTGTACCGCTTCCCCTGCCAGGGGTAGGTGGTCGAGCGGGTGTTGTGGCTCTTGTAGACGATGCCCTTCTCGACCCCGCCCACGGTCACGAGGAACGCGGTGGCCTTGGGCATGGGGATGGGGGTCAGGGTGGGGGACATGGCGGCAGCTCCAGAGGGTCAGGGTGAGGGGATCAGATGTGCATCATGGTGTCGGCGTTGCGAGCGCGGATCTTCTCGATGTCGAAGTCGTCGTTGCGCCACGAGAACTCGTGGAGACGCAGGCGCTTGACCTTGCCGTGGTCCGACTGGATGCCGATGGTCTTCGCGCCGATCGAGACGATGATGCCGGTGTAGCTCAAGTTGTAGGAGTCGTACTCGGCACGGTCTCCGACGCGGAAGGTGAGGTCGTAGTCCTGGTCGTACGGGACCGACTTACCCGACATCGAACCGTCGCGGTGGTGCACCTTCAGGTAGCGGACCTTCTTGTTGGTGCCGAACAGGCGGACGTAGTCTCCGGGCTTCACCTCAACGTGGTGGCCCTTGCGAGCCTCGCCCTCGTAGACCACGCCAAAGCGCTTGCGGTCGCGAGACTTGACGTTGTGGTGGGTGGTGACACCGTTCTCGGTGGTGACGGTGGGCTCGGCGGTGGTGGCGGCGACGTTGTTCATGGGGTCAATCTCCTTACACCTGTACTACGTGCCGCCTGTCGAAACTAAACCCTAAACCGTTGAGAAAGTTGGCGCGTGGGTAGGGTGCGCAGTCAGGAGGTCACCGATGGAAGAGCGGGAAGCCGTCTACTGGAAGAGCAGCGAGCACGCAGACGAGTACAAGGTCCGCGTGTTCCGGCGAACGGAAAAGCCGGGACAGGTTGGGACCTACGCCAGTCGGGAAGAGGTGTTCACTGGGACCGTGGACTTCCAGACGCTGGAGCGGCTGATGGCCGACCAGCCCGAGACGCGGTGGGCACACTTCAACCCCGCCGCCGACTCCAGCGCCCTCCACATGGAGAGTGAGCCTGAACTGGTCGGCAAGCTCCCCGTGCGCACAGAGATGACGGTGCTGCCTGCCGACGACCCAAAGCAGAAGAAGATCGGATTCGCGGTCTATGAGATCACTGCGGGGGCTGATGTCTTGAAGGTCCCAACAGGGATGTCCATCGAGGAAGCCGTTGAGGCTCTGAAGGTCGGCGGGGCCGTGGCCTTCGACATCGCCACTACAGAGACTGACCTCGAAGCCGGTGACGTAGTCATCACACAAGGGCTGTTTGGCTACATCATCGGCCCCGTCATCCGTGAGGGAAACTCCGTCTACATGGAGTCCGAGAGCGGCATGGTTGGGATGCTCCAGTGGAACCCTGGCCTCAAACAGCCCCGTTGGACTTGTCCAGGCCACATCAACTCAAGAGCTATCAAGCACACGGAGCTGAAACGATGATCATCTGCACCGACCACCACTACAGAGACTCGAACGGTCGCTACGCCTACAACCCCGAGACAGCCGACGCGGTCTGGAAGATCACCGAGCGGACGGTGCGCAAGACGCTCCCCAAGTACGATGTGTTGGTGCTGGTGGTGGGTCTCCCCGGATCTGGCAAGAACACATGGCTGGTGGACCACGCCAAAGACAAGCGACTCTACGTGGACGCAACGTTCTCCAGATCGGAATGGCGCAAGCCGTTCGTCCAGGCCGCCAAGGATCTCGGCAAGCCTGTCATCGCGGTGTGGGTGGATACCCCTCTGGAGCAGTGTCTCGCGCAGAACTCTGAACGCGACCCCGACAGGCGCATTCCGGAAGAGCGCTACGACGGGTGGTGGGCCAGCTTGATGGAGTCGCCCCCTTCAACCTCAGAAGGGTTCGATGCCGCATGGCGGATCACTTCGCATGACAACGTCGGCATGGAGTGCCACGAAGTGCCCGCGTACGACGGGGCCCAAGGCACTCAGGACCCATCAGCCCGCCGTGATGATCTCCTGCTCTACCCTTGACGCCGAAGCTCAAGTCTCGATATGGTCGACGCTGTACCCAGGCTCACAGGTTTATCTGTGGGTCGGTCCCCGTAGGGGATCAAGTCACCCGGTCTTAGGATCTAACTCCACTTCTGCAAGTGGGATGCGTGCCCGAAGGATGCGGGTGTCGTCGAAAGACGGCTGGCAAGGAACTCCAGCAGGGTCAACCTCACACCAAGGAGAACTGGAACCGATTGAAGGCTTTGGCCTACCCCCCGAAAGGGGAACGGCACAGGGACACAGCGCTCCATCCCCGAGAGGGGAGTCAGAGAGGACAGTGGTGTCCGTCCCGAGGAGGCATCCCAGGCTCGCCTGCTTGCAGGTTTAGAGAGGATGCACGACATACCCAGGCTCGCCATCGACCCTGCCGAGAACGAAGCGCCGCAGAACGCTCCAGACTTAGTAGATAGTAGAGAAGATGGTTTAGAGAGGGTGTCCGAAGGACCCCGATTAGCGACAGCGACAGCAAGAACAACGAATACGAACACAGAAACTGATCCATCAACTTCAACTACGAATGCCACTACAGCAACACGACCGCGAACAACAAAAAAATGATCTGATCTGATCTGCGCCTCGGGGCGCTCCGCGATTCCTTCTATCGACCTCGTGTGGGTAGGAGGACAGCGATGGCAAGACTTGGACCCGCACGTTTCTACTCTTCTACGGAGGCGCAGGAACTACTGGCTGGACCTCTGTTCTACATCCTCGCGGGACACGCCGAGGTGCGGTTCCCCTCTTCCAGTAGGGCAGCACCAGCACCCTTTGTCCGCATCATCCGCACGAGTCAGCTCTTCGGTCTCCGATACCTGCCTCGGTTCCCTGTCACCGTGCAGTGGAAGCAGTGGAAGGATGCAGTGGTGCCGGTGCTGTCTGATCCCCGTTGGGACATCCAGAACCCTTTGAACAAGAGAGCCCTGAGTGACGGGAACGTCGACGATCTGATCCATCAGATCGGTCAGGCGGTCCAACAGTCGTTCCAGGCTGCTGGGTACGGGTCCGCCATCACGTGAGACGAACCTGGGTGGTTGATGGGTATGGTCGAAGACCTACACCTGGAGAGCTGTCATGTCTGAAGACACCACCCGCAAGTTGAAGAAGGGCGAGAAGATCGTGAACATCAACTGCCGGGCCCAGCAGAAGTGTGGGGGTCAGCGGGCAGTGATGCGCGTGATCAAGCAGAACAACATGGGCACGCTGGCTGGTGGCGGACGACAGGTCATGTACACCTGTGAGAACTGCGGCCA
>Ga0136558_1000780_pt1 | contig 17111 bp, 15 predicted proteins | sample AntRauTorckE6833_FD_101391 | JGI IMG/M metagenome (GOLD analysis project Ga0136558, IMG submission 101391) | Saline lake microbial communities from Rauer Islands, Antarctica - Metagenome Torckler E6 #833 | ecosystem: Environmental > Aquatic > Non-marine Saline and Alkaline > Saline | place...
GGTTTTCACCTGAAACCGCTGAAGAAGTCGTTAATGGGGTTGGAAGGGTATTTTCCCTCGCTCTTGCTGAAGATACCGTTATAGCAGGTCTGGGGTTTTCATCTGAGAGTCCTGATGGCAGCGTCCCGGCCGGCTATGGATTTTACACCAGTATTGATGGCGGTGCTAGCTGGGTCTTCAATGAATTTCCCCTTGATGATGATCCTCCCGCTTCCTGTGATCTAAACAGTGAAGACTATGACCCCACTTGTGATATCTCATTTCAATATGGTGGCCAGACTTATACCCGAATAAGAACCACTGTTCCTGAGCAATCTCCTCCCTATGCCATCGACGCAAAGGGTAATGTACTCCTGGCTTCCACATGGGCTTCAGGGTTAATACGAAGCACCGATTTTGGGCAAAATTGGGATCGGATCATTTTGCCTCCCTTCAGTTCATCAGGTTTAGATCCGGATAATGAATATGAATGGACCTCTAACTATAACAATGAAACCATTAATCGCTATGATGCAAGAAGAGACAACAACCTTTTAGGATTTGGTGTATTTATTGATTCTCAGGACCGGGTTTGGTTTGGAAGTGCTGGCGGTATAAATATCTCCGAAAATGCTTTAACAGCTCCTACTGACAGCATTACATGGAATCACATTCGCTTTGATGATTCCTCTGATGGTTTATTGGGAGACTGGATCATCACCATAAAAGAAGATCGGCAGACAAACAGGATCTGGCTAACTAACTGGATCGCAAGTCAGCCTCAGCAACAGGGATTGGTTTATACTGATGATGGTGGACAATCCTTCACTCAGGTTTTGATTGGTGAACGCATCAATGATATTGGTTTTAAAGACGGTTACGTTTTCGCTGCCGGCGATAATGGGTTGTTTATCTCTGAGGATGGTGGTGACAGCTGGGTTAAATCTCCACAGATCAAAAGCCCAAATACCTTCATAAAATCCTCGGCCCAGTTCTACACGGTAGCATCAACAAACGACCGGGTTTGGGTCGGAACCAGTGATGGGATAGCTTCTACGGATGATCTTGGGTTTTCCTGGGAAATTACCCGTGTTAACTTCCCCCTAGAGGGAGGAAATGCCTACGAACCGGATGCAAGAAGTGCAGATACCTATGCCTATCCCAACCCCTTTTCCCCTACGGTACATGAAGTAATTCGCCTTAAATTTGAGGTCGAACAACAAGGAAATGTAAAGGTTCGTGTGTTTGATTTTGGAATGAATTTAGTGCGGGAAATTGAAGATGGAAGTTTCAGTCCCGGTATCTATGAATCTGTTTGGGATGGCTATGACGGGAGAGGACGAAAAGTTGCAAACGGACCTTATATATACATCATTGAGACAGAGAGCGGACAGGTCAACGGAAAAATATTGGTGGCTGATTAATGAAAATGAATATCAGACATAAAAGTAAACTGATCGGCTTCCTGCCTGTTATGCTGTTGTTTTTAATAGCCCCTGATATCATGGCACAAAATGGAGGATTTGCCGGAGCATCGTCCCGGATTGGATACAGCGCCAGAGGAATGGCCATGAGCAACGCAATGTCGGCAGTTACTTCAGAAGGATCTTATTCGTACTATAATCCCGCACAATCAGCTTTATTTTCAGAGAATAAACAAACAGACCTTACAGTTGGAGCATTAAAGTTTGATCGTGTGTTCCAAAGCACCGGCATTCAGTTTCAGCTTCCTCCATCTGCAGGACTATCGTTTAATATTTTACGAACCGGGGTGAGTGATATTGATGCAAGAACCTCCAGCGGCTATCCTATAGATAGATTTGATGCTTCTGAATACCAGTTTTCAGGTAACTTTGGTCTACGGCTTTCGGAAAGACTGAATGCCGGTGTGGGGCTTGTATTCAACATCGCCAATTATCATCCACAGCTTGATAATGCTACAAGTTTTGGGATCGACCTGGGGCTTTTGTATCAAACGAATGCCAATCTTAATCTTTCACTGACACTTAAAGATCTGTTTTCAAGCTACTCCTGGAATTCACAAGATCTCTATAACCTAAGTCAGGCCCAGGATGTAGTGAATCAATTCCCAACAAGGATAATTACCGGTGCAGCATACCAGACAGATCAGTTTACCATTTCCGGTGAGTTTGAGTTGCAGGTTTACAATTCAGAAACACAGACTAATGAAGTATTTGTATTGGGAGGAAGTCCTGTTTACTCCAGTTCTGATGAGGATGTCCGTACAAGTTCATCACGGATCAGGCTTGGAGGCTCGTGGCAGGCTCATGAACGATTTACGCTCAGGGGCGGATGGCAGCTTCCTGAAACCACTCAAATTGAAAGCTGGGCTATAAGTTCAGGTTTTTCAATATACCTCCCATTTGATGTATTTTCTCCATCTATTGACTACGCTTTTGTGATGGAACCGTATCGAATTTCAAACATGCATGTTTTTTCCTTAAGATTGAATTTATGAAAACAGGAATTTTATCACTTTTATTTTTTAGCATAAGCATTCCGCTTTGGGCTCAGGGCTCCGGCTTTGATATGCTGAGCATTTCTCCTAATCCCTATTCATTATCCAAAGCTGAAGCGACCACTTCAATATCAGAAGGTGCAGCTTCTATTTACTCCAATCCCGCTTTGCTCGTCTACAATAAAAATTCTTCCATTGATCTAGGCTACACCTTTTGGATCGCTGAGGTTACCAATATTTTTGGTGGCGTGAATTTTTTACGAGACCGCAGTGCCATCGCTTTTTCTTTTTATACATCAGGAAGCAGTGAGTATGAGCAATATTCTGCTCCGGGACAGTCTAGCGGTACTTTTTCTATACAATATCTATCTGTTTCAGCTGCTTATGCCTATGACTTCAAGTACTTTACGCTTGGCGGAGCGGCTCAATATCTGAATGAAGAGATCTTCTCCTACCAAGCCAACGGATATGCTTTAAATTTTGGGATTGCCTCTAAATTACTGAATGATCGAATTCGACTTGGATCCTCCTTTACAAACTTAGGTGAAATGGATGAATTAAATATTGAGGCCACCACCCTTCCTGCCACATTTAAAACCGGGATATCCGCCGACCTTTTCGAATTCAGTGCCCCAAGCAATGATGACCTTCCAATTTTGATCTCGGCCTATGCCGACTTCATACACCCAATGGCCGAAAGTTCAGATACAGATTATGCTGATTATTCAAACTCAGAAGACTACTTTAATCTCGGACTTTCTGTAAATATTGCTGAAGTTTTGGAGCTGAGCAGTGGCTATAAAACTCAAAATAATGTTCGTCCTATATCCTTTGGAGCCGGTTTTATAACCGATGATATCAAATTTAATTACGCACTTATACCTTTTAATACCGGTTACGGAACAGTACATTCCATCGGTATTCAGTATAAATTTTAAGCAAAGGCTTGTATGCAGGCTACCTCTCTCAATGAGATCTACTCATCGATAAATAAGGATGCAGACACTATTTATGTAGTTCCTTTGATACGATATACCCATAGAAAAACGGATTACCTGTATCTTTTATATGAGGATCTGATAAAACAAGGTGAGTATGAGATCAAAACCATCAGCGTTTTTAATCATTTCAAGCTAGTGGCTGGGATACTTCTAAATAAAAGAGCTATACTGCATTACCATTGGCTGGAATTCCAGGATATGAAATCCTTACTGGGAATGCCATGGAAAATGTTATGCATCTACCTGTTTCAATTGTTGGGTGGAAATATCGTTTGGACACTCCATAATGAGTTTCCCCATGACCAAAAGTATTTACGACTTCATAACTTTATACACAAAAAGATGGCTGGCTGGGCTGATATTCTTCATGTTCACTGTCACAAAGCCGTCTCAATAATGCACGAGAGACTTGAAGTTTCAAAAGATAAATTCCGACTCATCCCACACCCTGAATTCCCCACTGAACCTATTCCTCGGGAAACTGCGATCCATAACTTAAAAAATAGCTATAACTGTAATTTAAATTCTGAGGTGCAAACCATATTAATGTTTGGTAACATCAGCCGCTACAAACAAATAGAGCAAGTAACTGATATTATAATTAATTCAAATCTACCCTGTAATTTTGTTGTTGCCGGACCGGTTAAAAAAGGAAACATGAAGCTCTATGAAGAGCTCATAGCTAAGGCAAAACAACATTCAAACATTCATCTTGTCCCTAATTTCATTCCAGAAGATCATGTCCCCTGGTTCTATTCTGCAGCTAAAATTTGTGTATTTAATTATCGGGAGATCTTATCCTCAGGAGGATTCCATATGGCTAAAGCCTACAATAAAACCATTATAGCTCCTGATCTTGGATGTCTGTCGGAAATGAATAGTCTTTCATACGTCCATCTGTTTGAAGGCCCTGAAGAATTGAAAGAATTACTGTCCCAACATATTTTAGCTCCCAAGCATGACTAATCTGAAAGAAAAAGCTTTCTGGATCGCTTTTGGAGACATTGCTGGCAGAGGTCTCTCTTTTCTTACTTCAATTTATTTAGCTCGAACGCTGGGGTCCGAGTTCTATGGTTTGATCATAGTTGCCATTTCGATTCTTGGTTACGCAAACTGGTTCTCTGATCTGGGTTTGCATAATATTGGAACCAGAGAAACGGCTAAAGAGCCTTCAAAACGTACATTTAGGGTATTGGAAATTTTCAGGCTTCGATTCTTTCTTGGGATTGTGGTTCTCATAATATCGACAATCATAGTTTCTATGCTGGATGCCGGTGAGATCCAAAAGCAGGTCATACTTGGATATTTATATTCTTTAATTCCTTATATGGTACTTATCGAATGGTTTTATGCAGGTAAACAAGAATTCGGTAAAATAGCTCTTTCAAAAGTATTGAATGGCCTGGCATACTTTATACTTGTGTATGTTATGATCAAAAGTGTAGAAGATGTAACCATGGTTCCTGTCTTGTACACCACAGGTATCGTAATAGCAGCTTTGACACTCGGAACTTTTGCCCTGATAGATAAACCATTTTCACTTCCTTCCCGTGGATTCCAGATCTATCCCGATCTGCTTAAAACAAGTTCAATTTTGGGCTTAGGTCACTTTTTTGCACAAGTGGTACACCTTTTACCTCCTCTTTTAGTTGGAGCTCTGCTTTCCCTGAATGATGCCGGTATATACGGTGCGGCATTCAAGATCGTTCTTGTTACCATGATGATAGATCGTGTGTTTGTCAATTTATTGCTCCCAAATCTTTCTTCGATGTGGAGTATGAATCGCTCCCTGGCGAGTGAAAAGCTCAAAATTGTTTACAAGATCATAGCAATTGGGGGTGCATGTGTCGCTATGGTTACAGCGATCGGGGCAGAACAGATCATTTCTATATTATTTGGCTCAGATTATGCAGAAAGTGTTCGAATTCTAGAAATTCTATCTGTAGTTATTGCAGTCACGTTTATAAACAGTCTGTTTTCTTTTGGTCTTATTGCCACCAACAAAGATAAAGAGTTTTTTCTGGCCACCTGTATTGGAGGTACTATTTCAGCAGTCATTATTTTTGCAGTCGCTGCTTTTGGTAATTTAGTTTTAGTAGCTGCTTCTGTAGCACTTGCTGAAGTTGTAATAACCCTTTGCACCTATTTTTGGTTCAGGAAGGTCATTCCTTCAAACTATACAAAGCCTTTATTAGTAAGCTATCCTACTGCATTGATGCTGTACTATTTATTCAGCTTTAGTCCTCTAATGCCTCTGTTAAATGCATTACTAGCTGCGGTAGTATTTCTTGGTATTATATTCAAATCAGGAGTGGTAACTCCTCAACAATTGAGTTGGATTAAAAGTAAGTTAACCACATGACACAAAGGTTATGCATAGGAATTCAAGAGCTTACCCTTGAGTGGGAGATCATTTTAAGTGACCTTGGGGTTTGGTTTGAAGAAGTGATCTATTCCGATAATCTAGTTACTGATTACAGCCTCATCATTCTAAATAAAGAGCCCTCCCGGGTGCATTTTTTACAATTAAAAACTTATCTAGAGAGTGGAGGATCTATACTGGAATTAAAAGGCAATCATTCCTTCATTGACAAAAATGAGCTCCAACACTCGTTTAAAAAGACATGTATAAATCACTCTGATCATCCGGGATTTGATCATATTCCATTCCTTGACCTGTACAGTGAAGTTGAAACCCATAGGCATTCGAGTCTTTTTGATGGACTACTTCATTTTAAAACTTATGAAAAAGGTTGTATAGGGTTTATTGGGGGTGATATAGCAAAACTTTTACAGTCTACTGAGTACAGGAGAAAACGATTCTATGTTCAGGGTTTAAGCCTCCCTGATGAGATCGTAAGTGCGGTTTCCAAGCATGAACTGATGGATATTTTTAGTTCCACGCTTGCTGAACTTCATTTCAAAAGAGAACTACCTTTCATTCATAAATGGACATCACCTGATCATAAGCCGGTATTTTGTTTTAGAATAGACAGTGATTTTGGGGATAAAGCATCTGTTCAGGATCTGTATAATATTTTGGATACGCATAATATCGAAGCGACCTGGTTTCTGCATACAGAAGCACACGAAGATTGGCTATCGGATTTTAAAGCACTTAAAGGGCAAGAAATAGCACTCCACGGTTATAAACATGGCACCTCAAAAGATCTTAATAAAATACATGCTAATATAAAGCAAGGCAGTAAGTTACTGGAATCAGAGGAATTAGAAATAGATGGGTTTTGTGCACCTTATGGAATTTGGAATGAAGGACTCGAAAGGGCTCTGAGTAACTTCAATTTTAGTTACACCTCAGAATTCACTTTTAAATATGATGGGCTGCCTTCATATGTTGCAGGAACAAAAGAACATCTGCAGATACCTGTTCACCCTATTTGTACAGGAAGCTTGAATCGCCGTAATTATACCGAAGCCGAAATGATCGATTATTTCAAACAGGTTTTTGGTTATAAATCAGCTCGATTTGAACCCGTTATATTTTATCATCACCCCTTGCAGCCCGGGTTAGATGTGATTGATTATATACTTGGAAAGATCGTGCAAGAGGAATATGTAAATCTAACATTTTCACAATTCGCTCAATTTTGGAGTTCCAGATCGGAACAGATATTTGAAGCAGTTATTATAGATGGAGAATTACAGATACAGGCAGAAAAAGAATCAGAGGAATTATTATTCTCAGTAGCCAACGACCATAATGGGTTTAGCTTACTAAAAGCTCAAAAAGGACTTATAAACCTTAAAAATCACCCAAAATATGATTACTCAAAAAGATATCTTCCCAACCCACAAGAAATTGAGAATATGCGTAAGATAGATCTCAGATTAATTAAAACATCTCTTTTAGATTGGAAGAACAGGATTCGATTATGAAGGTTGGATATGTTGCTCCCATGAGTATTTCGGTGGTAAATGGCGGGTTGAGAAACCAGGCTAAGAGCACCATTGAACATATAACGGAGTTTGGTGTTGAGCCTGTACTGGTTTCTCCCTGGGAGGACATTAGAAGCCTCAACCTTGATCTCATCCATGTATTTGGAGCTTCTATAGAAAATGAAGGTATTATTGATCAGATCAATAAACAGGGAATCCCATTTGTCCTTTCACCGGTATTTTATTCAAATCGAGGCGCTTCATTCATAAAATCATCCCTTAAATTAGAACGCTTTTTGGGTAAAAAGTTTAGAACTGATTTTAATTTTAAGGCCGCACAATGTTCAAAGGCAGATTTGATCCTGCCAAATACTTCAGATGAAGCGATGCTAATTCAAAGTGGATTTTCTATTCCGAAAAATAAGGTCAGAATTGTCCCAAATGGAGTTGAAGAACGATTTGCAACAGCCACTCCTGATCTGTTTCACAAGCAATTCAAAATTCATGACTTTGTACTATTTGTTGGACAGGCAGGAGCTGAGCGTAAAAATGTTATTAAGCTTCTTGAGATAGCACCCAAAATTGATGCTCCCATTGTGATCGTCGGTTCATTTTATAATGATGCTTACGGTCAGAAATGTAGGAGCTTGGCCTCTAAAGCAGGAAACATCCTTTTGATTGATGCGCAGGATCATGAGTCAGATCTGCTGGCTTCAGCCTACGCAGCCTGCAAGGTTTTTGTTCTTCCCTCCCAGTTTGAGACTCCGGGTATTGCTGCTATGGAAGCGGCTTTGGCAGGAGCAAATATTGTGATCACAGAAAAAGGTGGAACTAAAGACTATTTTAAAAAACATGCCGAATACATCAATCCTGCTTCTGCTAATTCTTTACTCAATGGGATAAATAAAATGCTAGTAAAAGAACATTCTAATGAGCTAAAAGATCACATTTTGGAGCACTTTACGTGGATAAAAGTAGCTGATAAAACAGTTCAGCGATATAAAGAACTATTACAATGAAAAAGATCCTTATTGCTTTTGGAACCCGGCCCGAAGTCATAAAATTGGCTCCTGTTATAAAAGCCTTAAAAGGTGATTTCGAACTCATTTTACTTCATAGCGGTCAGCACCGCGATCTTGTTGAGCCTATGTTTTCACTTTTCGAGATCACACCGGATATCGATCTTAAGATCATGAAACCGGGACAAGATCTGTTTTCGATCACAGCCGAACTGTTGCCTAAGATGAAAACATCACTTGAAAAGTATAAGCCAGACTACGTCATGGTTCAGGGAGATACGACTACCTCCTACCTGGCAGCCCTTTCTGCATTCTATTGCAAGATACCAGTACTGCATGTTGAGGCCGGATTGAGAAGCCACAATATCTATAATCCGTTTCCTGAGGAAATGAACCGAAAGCAAATTTCTCAACTAGCTCATATTCATTTTGCCCCTACAGATCTCAATAAACAAGATCTTTTAAATGAAGGGTTGTCCGAAAATCGAATTCATGTGACCGGCAATACGGTTATTGATGCACTTGAACTTATAAAAAGTTCTGAGACTTTCAATGATGCTTCCCCTAAAATACTTTCAAAAGTATCATCTGACGAAAAACTGATTGTTCTTACTGCTCACCGGCGGGAGAATCATGGAGAACCCCTTGTCAGTATTTTTAAAGCTGTAGACCAATTATTGCAAGCTATCCCAGATTTAAAAGTCATTTTCCCTGTTCATCCAAACCCAAAGGTTAAGGATGCCATCGAAAAGACAGGAATCAACAGTGAAAGATTAATTCAAACTTCTCCATTAGAGTATCTCCCCTTTTTGCACGTTTTAGGCCGTGCCGACCTTATACTTACAGATTCAGGAGGCATTCAGGAAGAAGCCGCTGCTTTAGGAAAACCTATACTTGTTCTTAGAAATGAAACCGAACGTCATGAATTAATTGAAGCAGGTTTGGGAGAATTAGTCGGCACGGATACCGCAAAAATAATTAGCCGGGCTATAGAGATCCTGAATTCAGGAAGTAAATTAAAGCCCTCAAATATCTTTGGCGATGGAACTGCAGCAATAAAGATCAGGAATATTCTGAAAGATCAGCTGTAATCCTGAAATTTATCGACTCCTTCGGGACCATAATCATCTGTAAAAAATTGAATGGCTCCGATCGTTAATCCTTTCAGAACAAAGATGATGAAAACTGCCATTAGGCCATATTCTTTGAATACCAGGATCAGCACCAGATACACGAGGAACAAAATGATCTTACCTCTCTGATTACGAATGGTGTTCCGATCAAATCGAGGGATCTTATCAAAAGGTAAAGTACTTACCATCAAGAATGAGATGACCACAATAAATGGAATTAGAGCGGAATTGACGCCATTCTCGAGAAATGAAAATATTTCCATTGATTCTCTGAAGGTCAGGAAAAAAGCTCCAAGCATAATAGCCTGAGCTGGAATCGGTAATCCTATAAAGAAATCTTTTGTAGGCTCAAGTCTCGCGTTTACGTTAAAACGGGCAAGTCGAACGGCTCCGCAAAGCGGTGGCAAGGCACTGATGATGATTCCCACAAAGCCCAGTTCATGTAAACTCCAGGTATAGATCAGAAAGCCGGGAGCCACGCCAAATGAGACCATATCACAGATGGAGTCGAGCTCTATACCGAAATCACTGGTAGCATCTGCGAGACGAGCCATAAGGCCGTCAAAAACGTCAAACAGACCGGCAAGAGCTATCAGCCATGCTCCTCGCACAAAATCACCGTCAGAAATAGAGATAATGGCCAAAAACCCACTAAAAAGGTTCATTAGTGTGAAAAAACTTGGAACGGCAATTTTCTTATTTACAGAAGGTTTGGTTTCTTTTTTTCGCTTCTGTCGTTCTTTAAAGGAATGATATTTCTTTTGAATAGGATATTTCATGAATTAATGATTCCGATCACTGATTCTCCGGCTACAGTATTATCACCGGGCTGAACTTTTACTTCTACATTTCCGGGAACAACCACATCCATTCGAGATCCAAACTTCATTATTCCAAACCGGTCCCCTGCTTTTAGCTCATCCCCTTCATTAATATTATAGACGATCCGGCGTGCAAGAAATCCCGTGATCTGCCGAAAAAAGATCTTAGTATTTGTGGGGTGAAGTACTCCAAAATCTGCCCGTTCATTTAACTCTGAAGCATGTTCGGTCCAGGCCATTAAATATTCACCGGGATGATATTTTAGGTATTCAAGCGAGCCGGAAACAGGATTACGATTTACATGGACATTCAGTGGGGAAAGAAAAATACTGATCTGCGTGGCTTTTCCTTTTATGTAAACCGGCTCTTCTATTTCTTTAACGAAAACAACTTTACCGTCAGCAGGTGAAATAATCAGATTATCTCCAGCAGGAATATTACGATCAGGATCACGGAAAAAATAAATAGTTAATCCTGATAAAACAGTCATTACCACGAAAAGAACATTCTCAAACCAGTGGTCGAGAAAATAATAGGCAAAACCACAAACAAGGGCCGAGACAAGCAGAACAAAAGCTATAGTGGAATATCCTTCACGTGAAATCATATTAAAGCCCGAAATATCTGAATGCATCGTTAAACATCACAAAAATAAATAACCCGATCATCAGGAAAAAACCGATCTGTTGAGCCACCATGCGTACTTTTTCAGAAGGTTCACGCCGGGTAATGCCTTCATAGAGCAGGAACACAAGATGACCTCCATCAAGCACAGGGATCGGTAAAATATTTAAGATCGCCAGGGTAATACTAAGCAATGCAGTGATATTCCAGAACCCGATCCAGCCACCTGCATCTGTTGCTTCCTTGGTAATATTAGCTATTGCGATGGGACCTCCAAGATTTTGCTTGACTGAGATATCACCGGTTATCATACGTGTGAAACCTTGCAAAATGCCCACGGTTTGTTCCATGGTCTGATTATAGCCTTCTTGAATAGATCCAAAAAAACCGTATTCGATCGTTTCCAATCCTAAATTATGTAGTTGAGGTCGGGCAATTCCAATAGTTTTAGTCTCAGGATCGGGGGTGATAGAAGCATAGAAAAGGGAATCTCCTCTTTGAACTCCAAAAGTAATTGCTGAATCAGCTCCTTGTATAATTTCCACTAATTGTAGCCAATACCTGACTGGATCTCCATTCGCTGAGACTATTTCATCCCCACCTTCTAATCCGGCCTCTGCGGCTGGTCGCCCGGCAGGTGCTGATACAATTTTGCTTGGAATCATGTATCCAACATCCAAAAAACCACGGGTTTGAAGACTGTCTAGAAAGTTTGAAGTTACTGGAACATTTACTCTTTGTTCATCACGTATTACCGTATAATTCAGATCATCAACGGTAAGCTCAGATGCTGAAACCAATTCGTTGAAATAGATAACCTCCTCTCCGTTCACACCAATGATCTTATCACCCGTTTGAAAGCCAATTTCATTAAGAATAGAACTTTCAGGAACATATATTCCTGCTGTTTCCTGAATTGGAAGTACGGCTTTTCCATTTGTATAGGTCATCCCGAAATAAATGAAGAATGCCAGGATCATATTAAAGATCACCCCGGCCGTAATAGTAATAATACGCTGCCAGACAGGTTTACTCCGATATTCCCATTCCTCTGGCTCTTTATCAAGATGATCGGTATCCATACTCTCATCGATCATACCGGATATTTTGACATACCCTCCTAACGGAGTTGCGCCAATACAATAATCAGTGTCGCCTTTTTGGAAACCCCAAACCCGAGGTGGGAAGCCAATGGAAAAACGTTCAACCCGCATTCCAAACCATTTAGCAGCTAAATAGTGACCGAGTTCATGTACAAAAACGAGGATCATCAATGCCCCGCCAAAAATAAGAAGTGTATTTAATAAATTTATAAACCAGTCCATGTAAATTATTTAATAATTGATTTAGCGTAGCTACGCGTCTCTTTGTCTATTTCTTTTAGCGTCTGAGGGTTTAAACTATCATTAGATTCAATGTTAGCCAAACTTTTTTCAACAATTTTAGGGATGTGAATATAACCAATTTCTTTATTCAAAAATCGCGCAACGGCCACTTCATTTGCTGCATTTAGAACTGCAGGAGCATAGCCTCCCTTCGCTATACTTTCCATCGCCAATTTAACGCAGGGAAACTTAACATAATCAACTGGTTCAAAGGTAAGGTTTTGCGCTTTATTCCAATCCATTCTTGGAGTTTTCAGCTTTAGCCTTTCAGGGTAACTTAGTGCATAAATAATTGGGACTTTCATGTCCGGTAATCCAAGCTGTGCTTTGCTTGATCCGTCTTTGAAGGTGATCATCGAGTGGATGATACTTTGGGGATGTATGACAGGATTAATTTTCTCAACCGGAATATTAAAAAGCCAGTGGGCTTCAATGATCTCCAGTCCTTTGTTCATCATGGTTGAGGAATCGATCGTGATCTTGGCTCCCATATCCCAATTGGGATGATCAAGGGCTTGCTCTACCGTAACCTTTTGCATCTGCTCTTTGGTTAATGTGCGGAAAGGCCCGCCGCTTGCTGTAATGATGATCTTTTCGATATCATCCCAAGATTCCCCAACAAGACATTGAAGCATGGCACTGTGTTCAGAATCTACAGGTATAAGTTCAGATTTTGAACTTTTTAATTCCTCGGTGATGATCTCCCCTCCAACCACAAGCGATTCTTTGTTCGCAAGAGCGATCTTTTTTCCGGATCTGACCGCTGTTAAAGTAGATTCAAAACCGGCAAAACCTACCAAGGCATTTAAAACAGTATCAACTTCATCTAGAGCAGCAATTTCGGGGAGGTTTTCAGAACCGCTTAAAAGAGTAACTCCTGATACTTCATTTTTAAAATTAGAAAGATGATCCTGTGTTCCTATCAGTGCAAAGTCTGGATGAAATTCTTTGATCTGATCTGCTAATAATTTCCAGTTTGAATTAGCCGTTAAAGCAACCACGTCAAAAGAATCCGGGTGCTGCCGGACGATCTCAAGTGCCTGTGTGCCAATGGATCCTGTTGATCCAAGAATAGCCAGTTTCTGTTTCTTCAAATGTTTATTTCTTTTTCGACTTAACGTATTGGTAATGATTTTTTTAGTCTCTGGGAATAAAAACTGCAAACAAAGATAAGTGATTCCAAATTAAGTAGTGGTTTTCAAAAACCCATTTCTTTCGCCACTTCATACATTTGGGCATGTGCAATTACGGTATCCTTTAAAGTTGGTGCATATCCTCCCGACAATAATAAAACCAGTGGTTGATCTTTCTCCGTAATACATTCAATTACGATCCGATCTCTTTCTCTAAGACCCGATAATGATAAAGACAATCGCCCGAAATGATCGGCCTCTAAAGGATCAATTCCACCTAAATAGAATACCAGGTCAGGCTTAAACTCAGAAAGTATACGATCAAGAGCTGAGATCAATGTCTTATGATATTCTGAGTCTCCTGTTTTATCGGGAAGACCAATATCCAGATCAGAAGGGGGTTTTTTGAAAGGATAATTATTTTCACCGTGGATCGAGAATGTGAATACATTCGGATCATCCCTAAAAATATACGCGGTTCCATTTCCTTGGTGAACATCACAATCAACAACCAAAACCTTGTTCACCCACATCGATTGCTTAAGCACTTTTATGGCCACGGCTACATCATTATATACACAAAAACCCTCCCCATGGTCGGGCTTGGAATGATGAGTTCCGCCGGCCAGATTTCCGGATATTCCATCCTGCAGTGCCATCAAACCTGCATTTAAGGTCCCTTGCACCGCAAGCCGTGAACGAATGGCTAATGACTTACTCCAGGGAAGTCCCATTCTTCGGATCTCTTTTCTATCCAAAGCACCTGTCCAGACTGCTTTGGCGTACCGTTCAGTATGAGTGGTTATCAAATTAGAGAAATCAACAAGAGAGGGTGCAATCACATCACTTTTACTAATCATTCCGGTATCAGTGAGATAAGAATGGAGTCCGCTGAATTTCCTCATCGGGAAAACATGATCCTTTGGAATATCGGCAACATAACCGGGGCTGTAACTGACTCTCAAATGTGACCTAACTTAATTTAATTTTATGATTCCCATCATCCGCCCGCTTTCTTCTTTTTGTCTGCGGTACGAATAAAAACGTTCGTCGCTTATAGTACAATGTGTATCTAATTCAATTTTAGACTCCATCATTCCTTGTCCCAACAGCTGGTGCCGAATAAATTCCTTAAGGTCAACATGAGGCTTTTCGTAGTGCTCCCGGTCCACAAATTCATCAGAAAACTGAGTAGCAACTTCCTCCCCAACTTCAAAATTCTTCAAAGATATACACGGACTTATAAAGGCTTTTAAATTTTTAACTTCAGCACCGAGGGTTATCATTTTTTTAACAGTCTTCGGAATAATATTTTCTACTGCTCCTCTCCAGCCAGCGTGCGCGGCTCCGATCACTCTATTCCGATTATCAGCAAGCAAAACTGCTGCACAATCTGCCACTTGGATAGCGAGTGCCAAGTTAGTTTCTGTTGTTACAAAAGCATCCGTATTTGGATAGGTTCCTCCGTGTTTAACCACTTCGATATTAGTTTTATGGACCTGTATGGCATAGGCTATTTCGTGAACTTCTAATCCAATTTCAGCAAGAAGCAGCTTTCTATTTTGAAGGACGTTTTTTTCCTCTTCATGGGTATTCAGCCCAAGATTTAAGCCCGGAATATCTAGTTCAGGTTGAACCGATCCATGATTGCGTAAACTGAACCAACTCGAAATGGTTTCATCATTCAGCAACCCGGGTTTTAAGAAATTAATTTGGGAAGACATCATCAAGCTTCATTTTTATAAGTCCTAAGGGAAATTCTTGTCCGGTCCACATTTTGAAAGACTTTGCCCCCTGATGGATCAACATGTCAAGCCCTCCGATCGGTACTCCATCTACCTCCTCGCACTGTTTCAAGAATTTTGTTTGCTGTGGATTATAAACTACATCATAACAGATCTTCCCATTCAAAATTTCAACTTCATCATCTTTAATCGGCGATGCATCCGTATTTGGCACCATTCCTAATGGCGTAGCATTAATGATCAGTGCAGCATCTTCAGCATAAGCGGACCAGTTGTCATAAGTGCACATTAATGTATTATCTGAACCGTTATACTTCCCCGGTCTTCTTGAAACCATAACGATCTCCTCTACTCCCAGTTGGTGCAAGGCAAAGTTAATGGCTCTCGTGGCTCCACCGGTTCCGAAAATGATCGCCCGTTCTCCTGCTAATTCATCCTCAAATTCTTCAAGAGGAACCTTAAATCCAAAAGCATCTGTATTCTCACCCACAATTTTACCGTCTCTTTTGACAATAGTATTTATTGCACCGATCTGAGCGGCTTCGACACCAAGGGTATCCATGGCATCGTAAAGGGTTTCTTTGTAGGGAATGGTGATATTAGCACCCAAAAATTCTAACCTGTTGAAATGAGCAATGAGTGATGAGATCTCACTGTTGCGAACCGAAACTGCATGATATTCGGCTTTAAGGCCATGATGATCTAAAGCAGTATTATGCATTAACGGGGAAACACTATGACTGATAGGGCTACCAATGAGCAAATAATGTGGTTTTCTGCTCGACTCAGATTCCAAAAACTTGGTGAATTCCATGTATGCTTTAATTAAATGACAAAAAAAATGCGCATCCGTAAGATGCGCATTGAATATTCTAAATAAAGATTAAGCTACCTTATGCAGTAACTTCTTCTTCAGTCTCTTCTTTAGGCTCCAATGGAGTATCCTTGAAAGTTCCGGCTTCAGCTAGTTCTTTGAACTTTTTCAGATCCGTAACTAATTGCTCTGCAGAATTTTCAATGAATGTGGCTAACTCTTCTTCAGGTTCACCGAAAAATGTACGGTAGTCTAATGAGAATTCTACTCTTGTTCGCTCTCCATTATCAAGCGGGGTAAAACGAATGGTACCGGTTTGATTGAGATTACCATTAATAGTAATCCAAGCAAATCGGGTATTACGAAGATTATCAATTAAGTTTGTAGTCCATTGATACTCTTCTCCGCCAACATCGGTCTTATATTCAAAAGTTTGGGAGTTAATTCGCTCTACTTTGTCTATGCGTTCCAAAAACTTAGGGAATTCAACCGGATTGCTTAGAAGTTCGTAGGTTTTGGCAAGAGGTAGATCAATTTCGATTCTTTCGTGCGCCATAATTTAATACTTGCTAGTTATGATCGTTAGAATTGTATTCTTTTGATGAACTGGTTGTCATGGAAATAGGCAGGACTCATCCAGATTGTTCTAAATTTACGGATAAAATGATTAAGCCTCAATGATACAGGCATATAAAAAATAAAAAAACTTATTTCACGCTTCTATACATCTAATTCGACGGCAGAGAACAAACCAGATCTTATTTAAATACTAATCTGATAGTGTTTTAAAGGTTTGGATTTAGTATTTCTAAAATATCTTTATGAATAGCATCTATATCCTGTTCGGCATCAATGGTTTTAAAGCGGGATTCTGTTTTAGCCAAATGTTCAAATCCTGCAAAAACTTTTTCAAAAAAGCTCTCTCCTGCGCGCTCCATTCGGTCTTTTTCGAAATTCTTTGTTCTTTCTGAGGCTTCCGACAAACTAAGCCGGAGATAAAAAGTGAAATCCGGTGTCAAATCATGTGTTGCGGCTGCGTTTATCTGATGAATTTGATCGATGGGCATACTTTCTCGCCCA
>Ga0136558_1000784_pt1 | contig 17028 bp, 15 predicted proteins | sample AntRauTorckE6833_FD_101391 | JGI IMG/M metagenome (GOLD analysis project Ga0136558, IMG submission 101391) | Saline lake microbial communities from Rauer Islands, Antarctica - Metagenome Torckler E6 #833 | ecosystem: Environmental > Aquatic > Non-marine Saline and Alkaline > Saline | place...
AGAAGTAGTTGATGTAATTACATTAGAAAAAGAGGAGAGTAATTTAGACAAAGACTTTAGGGTAACAATTCCAAGAATAATCCTTGAATTTATGCACGAGAAGTGGTATGATTATTTAAAGGAGAAGAATAACAAGAAAAGACTATGGTCTTATTCAAGAATGAGCACGTTTGAAAATTCTAAATATGAATATTATTTAAGATATATTGAAGATGCTGATGCAGATAAGACTAATGTATATTTAATTATTGGTGGAGCGTTGCATGATTTATTAGAAAAGTATTACATTGAGAGTATGTCGATAGATGAATTTAAACAAGAGTGGACAGATGTATTAGACCAAATAGATGTATTGGATTTAAGATTCCATGCAGATGATGATAAGAATGAGAAGAGAAAGAAAAAATATCTAGGTCAACTAAGACATTATGGGGATAATTTTATTCCAACAAGTGGTACACTTATTCCAGAATTACCTATTGAATTAAAATTAAAGTTAGAAAGTGGTGTGACAGAAGTATTTGTAGGGTTTATAGATATGTTAAAAATAGAACAGATTGATGGAAAAATGCATTATACTGTACTTGATTACAAATCGTCTACTATATTTGGTGGAAAGGCTATGCTCAAAAAGGCAGAACAATTATATTTATATGCTAAAGCTATTATGACCATGTACAACGTTCCAGTTGAACAGGTTCACATACAGTATGATTTCTTAAAGTATATTGGTATAGAGTATAGACAAAAGAATGGAAATATAAAAACAACTCAATCAAGCAGACATACTGTTGTTAAAAAAATATCTAAAGATGCTACTCGTAGAATGATTAATGACTTTGATTATGATATTGAAGATGCAAATGATATAATTAATGAATGTTTACAAAAGAATAGTTTTGAATTTTTACCAGACGAAATTAGAGAGATATATAAAACTGGGAAAGCAATTGTTGATGTTCCAATTGATGGGGAAATACTTGAAGGTGTTATGAATGATATTAGAGACCAGATAACAGATATTAAAGACCATGAGAAAAGATATTATGAGAGTGATGAAGATGAAATGATATTCTGGGACAAAATTGAAAAGAGTGATGAGTTTTATTTAGGAGCGTTATGTTGCTATTTCAAACAACACAAACCATATCAAGAGTACTTAGCAGATAAAACTATGTTTATCAAAGATGAATATAAGGATACACCGAGTGAAGATAATGGAAACGACAGTTTGAATATTGATGATTTATTAGATGAGTTAGATAATTTATAGGAATATAAGATGAGTTGCTTAGATGGATAATGGATTTAATAGTGCAGATGATAAAAGCGAATTTATTTATCGTGATTATGACTGGCTCTATGATAAGTTTGTAAATAAAGGTATGTCTATCAGTGAGATTGCAGGATTAGTAGACGTAAAAAGAAGAACAATAAAAAAATGGCTTGTAGAGAAGAATAGGCTAACTAATATGTATAGAATAAAAAATAAAAAAATAAGCAATCTTCAAAGGGAATTAATTATTGGTGGATTATTGGGCGATGGTCATATTGATAAGAGAGAAAATTATCCGATATATATAGAGTCCCATTGTGAAAAACAAAAAGATTATTTATTCTGGAAATATAAAATACTAAGAGACATATGTAATAGCCCACCAGTTAAGATAAATACGACAGAGAGATGCTTTAATGGGAAAATGTATGATGTACAGAACCAATATAGATTTACTACTAGGTCTATATATGATATTAAACCATTAAGAGGCATGTCTATATCAGAACTAATTGATAATATTAATGATTTTATATTATCAATATGGATTTTAGACGATGCCAGTAGGGACAGAAGTAATTGGAGTTTATGCATATCTAGATTTACTAGTGAAGAGAAAAACAAGTTGTATAATGTGTTAAGAAACAAGATGAATCTCAATATAATAATACCAAAAGATAATAGGTACGTAAAGTTTAAAGCAAGTAGTTCAAGGTGGATAGATTCTATTATATTAAAAAATATTCCAAATAATTTAGATGTCGTTCAGTATAAGATTATCAATGCATATATATCAAAGCCAGAAAATTATAGGATGGTTGATGGTAGTATTGGTCTATCCTTGTTTTGTAAGAATAATAATATAATATATAATAAAGATGTAAAGGATTATTTTGACAATAATAGTGATGCAGGTAACGATATATTAAGCAAATATAAGAGGAGTTGATATAAGTGAGTAAAAAACAAATGGTTATTTACCACCTACATACAGAGTATAGCAATCCACAAGTGATTGATTCTGTAAGCTCTATGGACGACTATATTGAAGAGGCAAAAAAATTAGGCATGACGTCTATAGGTCGCTCTGAACATGGGAATATATATGAGTGGTTAAAAATTAAAAAGAAAGTTGAAGATGCTGGATTAAAGTACATGCATGGTGCTGAATTTTATGTGACTAAACAATTAGCCCCAAAGGTGAGAGATAATTATCATTTCGTTTTATATGCAAAGAATACAGAGGGTAAAAAAGAATTAAATAGATTGATGTCTATTGCGAATTCTGAATCTCATCAATACTATAATCCAAGAATCACATTAGATGAATTATATAACACATCAGATAATATACTAGTGACAACCGCCTGTTTGGCTGGGCTATTATGGAAGGGGAGAAAAGATACCGAAATGGTTGATACATTTCTGACATGGGCTTCTAATAATAGCGATAGAGTTTTTTTAGAAGTGCAATCTCATGTGCTAGAAGACCAGAAAACTTATAATAAAACGTTAGTTAAGTACAGTAATGAGTATGATTTAAAATTAATAGCTGGAACAGATACACATTCACTAAATGAAAGACACCAAGAGGCTAGAATGCTGATGAAATATTCAAAGGGTTTTGTATATGGTGATGAAGATAGTGTAGACTTAACGTTTTATGGGAGAGAAAAAGCAGAGAGATTATTCAAAAAACAAGGCGTGTTATCAGAAGAACAGTATAATACAGCAATAGATAACACGATATTATTTTCAGACTTGATAGGAGAATACGAAGTGTCTAGTAACTTCAAGTATCCAGAATTATATGATGAGCCTAAGAAAACACTTGAGGATATGACGGTAAAGGGATATAAGAAATACAAAGACTTGGGCGTAATAACAAGGGATAATGAAAATCAGTTCAAGGAAAGAGTTTACGAAGAGCTTAAGATATTTAATGAACTAGGCATGAATTCATTTATGGCTTTTATGGGTGAGTTGTCTGAATGGTGTGAGGAAAATGACATTGTAAGAAGTGATGGTAGGGGGAGTGTAACGGGTAGCACAATAGCATATTTAACAGACATAACTGATGTTAATCCAGTGGAGCATAAAACTTTCTTTTCTAGATTTTGTAACTCCTCAAGGGTTACACTTGGTGATATTGATCTGGATTTCCAAGACGATGACAGACCAGACGTATTTAATTATATAACACAAAGGTATGGGCAGGATTATACTGCAAAGGTTATTACGTTCGGAACTATGGCTACGAGGGGTGCAATTGACCAAATAGTCAGAGGATTAAATAATAAAAATAAGATTGATAATGATACCAACGAGATGTTATACTCGTATGATGTGGCTGACAAGATAAAAGATAGATTAGAAAATGAAGATGAATCTATAAAAGAAGAATATATAGACATATTTAAGTATTATGATATTGTACTTGGTACAATAATACAAATAGGTATTCACGCTGCGGGGATTGTAGCTTCGCCAATAAAACTAGATGAACATGTTGGAGTGTCTACTATAAAGGACGCAAAAAGTAAGGAATCAATATATGTTACAAATTGTTCTAAGAAAGTCTTGGAAACACATGGGTACGTGAAATATGATATACTAGGGCTTAGAAATGTAGCAATACTAAAAAGTACATATGATTTAAACGAGACAAAATATGAAAAGGCACATGAGATAGACTGGGACGATGATAATGTTTGGAACGAAATGATGGAGCATCAAGCTGGTATATTCCAGTTCACTAGCGATTATGCATTTAAGCAACTTCGTGACATGAAGCCACGAAGAATAAAGGATATGAGTATAACTAATGCTTTATTGCGACCATCTGGAGCGAGTATTAGAAGTGAATACTATAATGATATAAATTTTGATAACCCATCAGAAGAAATTGACGAAATGTTTAAAGACCAAAAGGGTTATGTCATATTTCAAGAGGATACAATCGCATACCTACAGGACATATGTGGACTGTCTGGGTCTGATGCTGATACAGTGCGTAGGGCGATAGGGGCTAAAGACCATGCAACAATGGATAAATGGCTACCCAAAATAAAAGAGGGGTACCGAAAAAAAGTTGGAAAGACAAAAGATGTAGCGTATCAAGAGGTTGAAAGCTTTATAAAAATATTATCAGACTCAGCTGATTACCAATTTGGATATAATCATGCAACTAGTTATTCAATGTTGGGGTATAGAGGTGTAAGAGAGCGGCATTACAATCCATTAGAGTTCACGACTGCATTCTTAAGACATTCTACCACTGATGAGCATGTACAATTGGGAATGGATTTAGCTGAATATAAAGGGATAAAAATAAATCCAATAAAGTTTGGCAAGTCAAAAGGGTATTATTTCATGGACAAGGATGATTTTGCTATATACGAGGGAACAGCTAAAATAAAATACCTTAACTCAAATATTGGTGATGAATTATATGAGTTATCACAAAATAACACGCACACATCATTCATAGATTTATTATATGACCTATCCAACACATCAATGCAATCAAATCAACTGGAGATACTAATTAGATTAGATTTCTTCAATGAATTTGGAAATGATAAAAAACTCTTGACAACATACAAAATATTTGATACATTTAATGGTAGAAAGCAATTGAACAAAGAAACAAATGCAAATTTAATTAATATAATTAAAAAATTAGGTGTTTCAGAAGAATATATTAAAGCAAATACTAAAGAAACTGAGAAACTTTATAAAAACTTCGATTTCAAGCCTATATTATTTAAAATGGAAACTAATATACCGAATAGCGAATTTACAGTTAAAGAAAAGATAGGTGCTCAACTAGAATACCTTACTTATATCAATAAGCAATATGATATTGACGTAAATATATGGGTTGTAACATATATATCAACTTATAAAAATCCATATTTAGATGTTCATAATATAAGAACTGGTAAGAGTAAGAAGTTAAAGTTATTTAAATATGATATAGCAAAGAATAACGGAAGACCAGAGATTGGGAATTTTATAAGAGTAGATAAATCTGTTTGGCAAAGAAAAGACGTTAAACAGGGTGACGAATGGGTTAGAAGTAAAGACAAGCAATTAGTATTAAAGAAATATTTCATTATCAAGTAGGAGGTTGGTTATGGCTAAAATAAAAGGAGTTCCAGTTCAGGAATTGTTTTCTGATAAGGAAAGTGGGTTCAAGATATATGCGTTTGATGTTCTTGAATCTAATTCAGAAATAGAATACAATAAATATGGCAACGTGAGTATAAAAGGAGAGTTTTTCGGTTTTGATATTGGTCAAGAGTATGATATAACAGTAAATAAAGACACTGGTAACTATAAAGGTTCATATAACCTTGTGAGTATTGAGAGAGAATTACCTAAGACACATGAAGATAAGAGAAATTTTCTAACATTCTCAATATCAGATAAGCAAGCAGATGTATTGTTAAAAGAATATCCAGATATAATTAACATGATTAAAGATGGTGGAATAGAAGATGTAGATGTAGAAAAGCTATTTGGTATTGGAGAGAAAACACTAAACAAAATACAAGCTAAGGTTATAGATTCATTTTGTATTATTGATTTAGTTGTGAGATTTGCAGACTATGGATTAAGTCACAGCGAGATATCTAAATTATTTACTACTTACGGTAGCACTGAAAAGATAATATATCAGATGGAAAATAACCCCTATGATTTATTATGTGGTGTTAATGGAATTGGTTTTAAAAAGGCTGATAAGAAAATATTAAATGCTAATCCAGAGTTAAAGAATTCACAACAACGGTTAGGCGAAGCTGTTAAATATATAATAGATAACTCTGACGGTGATAGTGCAATTAAAGAAGATGCACTGGCTAATAAGTTGTCTGGTATAGACTATACACTTAGGAAGATGTTAATAAAGAGTATTGAAACTGGGGATATCAATAATATAGGTGACTTAATGTATTACAATGGACACATTACAACAAATAGACTATTTGAAATGGCTAAGTATATCTTGAAAAAGTTACTAGTTATAAATAAAAGTGATAATATAAAAGAATTTGAATTAGATTTAGAAGATTATAGAATGCTTGACGATATGGAGTTAACCGATGAACAATTAAATACAATCACAATGATGAATGAAAATAATTTTGGTATGCTAGTTGGCAGTAGCGGAGTTGGCAAAAGTTCATCAACTAAGGCATATATTAATTTCTTAAAAAATAATAATCTAACGTATAAGATATCAGCATTTACTGGTAGAGCTTCTAAGGTAATAGCAGACCATACAGGTGAACCTGCTTCAACTATTCATAGAATGTTACGATATCACCCATCGCTTGGTTGGAGAGTTAATGAAAAAGAACCGTTAGTGTGTGATAGATTAATCATTGATGAAGTGTCTATGGCGAGCATAAATATAATGTACAGGGTTATGAAAGCAATTGATACAAGCAAAACTAAGATATTACTAATTGCAGATTCAGCACAGCTACCATCTATAGCACATGGCAATGTTTTATATGACTTGGTTCAATCTAAGTTATTTAAAATAAATAGATTGACAAAAGTATTTAGATATGGTGAAGGTGGTATATCTAAAATAGCAACTGATACTAGACATGGTAAAGTGTGGTTAGACTCTGATTTAAAAGGTGTGTCTATCTTTGGTGATAAACAAGATATGATATATATACCTAAGAGTGGAGATGCTGGATTGAAAGCACTTATAAAAACATATAGTTCATTAGCAAATAAATATGGTGTTGATGATGTAGTTGCTACTACTATATACAATGTAGGTAAACATGGTACAAAAAGGGTTAATAAGATACTACAAAAGGTTTGTAATCCACCAAGTAATAATTTGAATGAAATGGAGCATGGTGATAGAATTTTTAGAGAGAACGACAAGGTTATGAATGTAAAAAATGTATACGGTGCTGAATATATTCCAAGTGGAATAAATAAATCTAATACCTACAATGACAATGATATAGAATTTCTAGTAGTTAAAGAAAACTCAACCGAAGACATTTATAATGGAGATATAGGCAAGGTATTATATATAACTAATAAATATGTAATAGTTGATTTTGATGGTACACATTTTGTATATAATAAGTCATCATTAAAAGTATTAGAACATGCATACATTGTATCAACTCATAAGCTACAAGGTAGTGAGGCAGATTATGTTGTTATGTTTTATCCAAGTAGTCAAACATTTTTAATGAATAGAAACTTACTATATGTTGGATTGACAAGGGCGAGAATTAAAGTTATACTTATAGCTAAGCCAAAGACTGTTATTAATTCATTACACAAAGCAGTGCAATTTAATAGAGTGACTAATCTTAGTAATATAATAAATTTATTCAAAGAAAGGAAACGTGATAAGATTGGCTAAGAACGTTGGCAAGAAATTTGAGGACGATTTCTATGACTCAATTAATAAAACATCATATGTTAAAAGAGCCCGAGACGTTGTCGGTTATGCAGGTTCGGTATCTATAGCGGACTTCTTAATATTCCACGATTCAAAGAAGTATGATGATAAGTATTTAGTGTTAGCGGAATTGAAAACTACCAAAGGAGCTTCAATAACAGTATCAACAAAATATAATAAGAAGAAAGAAATGGTGTCATGGGGAAGATTAAATTGGAAACAAATGAAAATGATGTTAGGGGCAATGAGTAAATCTGATAATATTATTGCTGGATATATTATGGAATTTAGGAAGACTAACAAATGCTTTTTTATTGACATTGGTAGTGTTATAGACTTCCTAATTGACCCAGATAGAACACGCAAGAGCATACCAGTTAAGTTTTTAGAAGACAATGGACTAACACTTGATAGAGAATTAAAAAGTTCTGTATGGACAGAGGAAGAACAACAAATCATACTTAATGAAGTGGGTAATGATTATACGGGTAAAGAAGTTGTGAGCATATTGAAGGATAAATTACCTAATAGGAATGATTCTAGTATTAAAAGCAAGTTTTATCAATTAAAGAAAACCAAAAAGATTAAAAAGGTAGCACAATATATCCATCACAATTATAATATTGAAAATTTAGACAGTGTTATTGAATATATGGATAACAAATAACTTTTGACAAAGCACATATGGTATGATACTATATAATATACACCGTTAAAACACAATATGTAGTATTATTATTTTTATTAAATAAGACTTGACAGATAGTTATAGGAATGATAAGATATATTTAGAGATGTTGGAGAGAATAATAAGGAGGAACAAAATGAAAAAAAGTAGTACGTATAATAAAATGTTACTAGATTTTAGAAGAACACGAAACACTTATAAGGTTGGTGGCGATGTATCACAACTTTATAAACACCTTACAGAGAATGTTGATTTACTTGTAGATGAAGAAACATTGGAATACTTTATGAAAGATGTTGCAAAGAGCTTTTTCGATGAGCATAAAACGATATCAGAATGGAAGTCTTTTATTTTAAATGCCAGTAGAGGTCTACATGATGCACTAGAAAAGGATAAGGATAAATTAAAGAGTGGTGAATTAAAGTTAGACGGTATTCATGAAGATAGTGTGAATTTATTTGAGTGTATGTTGAAATTAATTAAAGAACAAACAAGTTTGATAGATGAAACATTGTTAAAACGTGATATCAATGGTCAACAATTTGCTGATTTAATATTAGATTTTAAATTACTTGTTGATATATCACAAGATAAAGTGAATTTTACTTATAAATAGGAGGCTACAAAATGGATTACTTTGTGATCGAGATAGATTTAACTATAAAAGATTTAAAAATAGAAGTTGATGGGGCATATAGGCTTGTTAATACAACAATAAATGAGAAAGCTTATTTACCAAATGATGAATTTTTAAAAGCCGTAGAGAAAGAGTTTTCTAAATCACAAGACGATAGTGATATTGAACCAGATAATATAGGTAATAGATATGTTAAAGAAATAGTTGATTCATTAGTGATAACTAGAAAAGCTAATTTTATGCCAAGAATACCAACAGATAAATATACAGACAATTGGGAAGATGCAACTGTAGTAGAATATAAAACATATGTTGAAAGGAAAGAGGAGTAATATGTTTGGAAGCAAAACAGATGAGGTTATAAGGTTATTAAAAAGCATAGATAGTAAATTAAGTGATGATGGAGTAGCCTATTGCGACAGCGGAATATCTCATGACAACGACAATGATTACAAAGAACGTTTAAAATATCATAAATTTAATGCAGGAAAACTCAGTAGGCTTATAAGATATAAAGAATATTAATATTATTGTATGTTATAATAAAATATAAAGGAGATGTAATAATGACGGTTGTAGTAGGATATTTGGACGAAGATGGTGTTGGGCATATTGCAACAGATGGTATGGGGAGTAATGGATTTGTTGGTTGGAATTCTAGTTTTAATAAGATATTAAAAACAAAAGGCGAAGACTTGATAATGGGTATGACTGGTTCATTTTTACTAAATGAATTACAATTTTATAAATTTTTACCAGACACAGAGTATGTTAGAAAGAAAAATAATTCGTTTGAGAAAAAAGAATCAGTTGTAGATGATGAGTATTTTTATACAAAATTAAGATATAAGTTAAAACAAAAAATTGATAAGATAACATTTGCTAATGATGAAAAATCAGATAAAAATAGTGAAAACATTGGCAATCTATTAATATTACATGGAGATTTAATGTATGAATTCTACGGAGACGATATGTCCCTTATACCAGTCAACAAAGGAAACTTTACAGTGCTTGGGAGTGGGACATATCATGGTCAAGGTGCAATGAATGCTATTAAAAATTTAAAGCTTAAAAAAATGTCTACCAAACAGATGGTAATTGAGGCAGTTAAAGCTTCGTCTGACTCGGTGGTTAGTGTTGGTAATGGAATATATTATGCCAATACTAAAGATTATGAAGTTGAATGTATAAAGGAGATGTAACAATGAAATTTTCAATCAAAGATATAAACAACAGAAGATTAAATAATATGGTGGATTCTATTAAAGAATATTCAGAAGGGCATGATTTTTACTGGGAGTTTGACGAGGACATCCTAGAAGATGGTATTCATTCAGTAGGTGCAATGTTGCCAGATAGTTATAATAACATTGAAGATAGAAAAAATATGCTAGAAGATAATATATGGATGAGTATTGTAATGTTGAACAGGTTATATAACAGAGAGCAAATAAAAGAAGATGACAAGAGACAAGCGGCAGAAAAGGCAAGTGCTATGTTAACAGAAAAGGTGAAGGCGAATGAGATGTTAGTAGAATATGGAACCACTATGTTGCTTGAAGCATTTAAGCTTGAAATTGATGATAATTATATACAAAGTGCTAATATAATATTCCGCCTAGACCATGCTAGTAATTATATAATGACGAAGAGTGTTTTCCCTAATGAAAAACTTTATAATATAGTATCAGAAGAAACTATTGACAACTATTTAGACTACTATAAAAAAGTGTTGTTATTAGATGAGAAAGGTTCAGTATTAGATGCTAATTTTGATTTAGAATAGGAGGATTATATGAACAATGTTAAAAAGTTTGTAATAGCAGATACACATTTCTATCATACTAATATTATAGAGTCGTGCAATCGCCCGTATGATAATGCTGAACAAATGAATGAAGACTATATTCAAAAGTGGAATGAAGTCGTTAGGCAACATGATAAAGTTTATATGCTTGGCGATTTTAGTTTTGCTAATAAAGAATTAACAACTGAATTAGTTAGTAGATTAAATGGATTTATTTATTTAGTTATGGGCAACCATGACAGAAGACATAGTGCTAAATGGTTACTGGAATGTGGATTTAAAAATGTATATGAATTTCCAATTGTATATGGATACGTTAATGGTCTTCCATTAATATTATCACATAGACCAGTTCCAGTATCAGAAATGGATACGTTTTTTAATATCCACGGTCATATTCACAACTCACATTATGGCTATCCTACACACTTCAATTGTGGAATTGATATAATTAAAAGACCAATTGAAATTAAAGATTTTACCAATCATATTAATTTAAAAAGTGGCGTATTAGTTGATAACGAAATTAACAAATTAGAAACTATATTAAAATAAGGAGGAAATTATGAAAATGTTTAAGGGTCAAATGGAAATAAGAGGTGAATATACTATAAATGGTGGTGTTTCAAGTGATGGTAGAGAGTACATTGGAATTTACGATAAAAATGAAAATGAAGTCTATTATGAGGATGAAAGAGGATTTTGGCATAAAAAAGAGTTTTATAGAGATGGCAAAAAAATATACGAAGAAAACTCGAATAGGGGTATAATCTATGACGTTAGACCTCGAGCTGTGGAAAGTATCAAGGCTGATAATGATGACACGAATAAGTTAGTTGAATGTAATTTCTGCCATAGGGATAATGTTAATACTGATAAAGTTTTTGTTGGTGGCGATGTTAACAGTGATGATATTATATGTGAGGATTGTATTAAAAAAGCTATGGAAAAAGTAATAGACAAGCAAATAGAAGAGATTGCAGATATGGAAAAGAAAAGAGTATCTGAATTATTTGAAGAAATTGTTAGTGGAAAGTTAATATAAAAAAGGAGGATTTAAATGGGTAAGTTATTGTTAAATGTAAATGATAATCCATATACAATTGGCGAAAATGTTCTCGTAACTGGCGATGTAATCGAATACACACCATCTGGCTATGAAGAGATTTGGATTACTGTTAGCGGAGATGAATATACAGCTTTAACTTTTGAGCAGAAGATAAAAGACAAAATAACAAATGAAGAGTTAATTAGAATTGTTGAGAGCGGTGATTTTTCTGAGTTAATAAAGTTATCAGAAGGATATATAACTGAGTATGCTGACTTACAAATATTAAAATATGATGAGCCTAAAGAGTATGAAGATGTTATGAATAGTATGGAGTTTTTAATTGATTATGATAGAGCTAAACATAAAAATGTATATAAGTTAAAATAAGGAGGGTTTAAATGATTAGATTAGAAGATATAAGAGCTTGGCAAAAAAACGGAACATTTGATGAAAAGTTTTTAGAAGCATATGATAGTGGAGAAGAATTTACAGAAAGAGCTATAGAAGAAATGGTATGGATTGGCTCGGTTGATGAAATTAAATTTGGGAAAAGAAGATGGAGTGAAACAACTCAATCAATACTTAAAATGGGAGACAGGTTCTTTTCAATTGACTGGGAATGTGGATTAACTGAAATGCAAGAAAATTCATTTATGAATCAACCTGTTGAAGTTGAGAAAGTTGTAAAAGAAGTTGTGGCAATATCTACAACTTGGGATGTAATTAAATAGGAGATGATATAGTGAAACATAGCATAATTAAGCGTGATGGAAGCATAGTGGAGTTTGATAAGACTAAAATAGTAAATGCAATAGAATCTGCAATGGACGAGACAGGACAGACTGACGTTGGTATATGCGAAGAGGTTGCTGATGAAGTTTGGGAAGAGAATGAACATCATGTTGATATGATGGGTAGATATATGACTGTAGAACAGGTGCAGGATATTATAGAAGATAAACTATTGGAAAAAGGTTGGGTAGAATCGGCAAAACGGTATATTAGGTATAGAGATTCTCATAAGTACATTAGAGAAGAATGGAAACCATACAAGAAGTTTGAATATTTATCAGATGATTTTTTGAGAAAGTATGCATATAATCCAGACCCTTTTAAAACTCAACTTGGAAAGGTGACGTTTTATAGAACATATAGCAGATACTTAAAATCTCTAGGCAGAAGAGAAACATTCTTGGAAATGAATGCTAGAGTTGCAGATTACATGATGGAAATTGACCCGTTACCAACAGTTAAAAAAGCTGAGGAATTGTTTGATTATTTGTTTAATATGAAAGTATTATCAAGTGGGAGAATACGATATACTGGAGGTACTGAGGCAATAAAGAGAAATTTTCAATCTGCTTTCAATTGTTCATTCCTTGTGATGGATAACATTTTTAATACATTAGACCTTATGTATTTATTGATGCTCGGGAGCGGATGTGGCTTTAGAATATTAAAAGATGACGTAAAAAAAATACATCCAGTTAGACAAGACTTAGAGGTATCTCATTTGGCATCTGATGGTAAATACATGAATAAAGATGATAGAAAAGAGTTCACAACCACAAAAGTAAGCGGTGACACTTTAACTATAGTAGTTGGCGATTCAAAACAAGGTTGGGTTGACGCACTAAAAGCGATGTTAGAGATAGCTACGAGTTACAAAAGTAGCTCTGCTTATAAAGTTATAAATAAGATTCAATTTAATTATGATAACGTCAGACCTAGTGGAGAAAAACTTGAAACTTTTGGTGGTACAGCAAGTGGATTTATTCCGCTAAAGAATGCACTTGAGGGTATAAGCAATATATTTACAAATAGTAGTGGTGAAAAGATATCTAGAAAAAGAGTTAAACTTAAACCAATAGATATCCTTGATATTAATTGTTTTATTGCAGAGGCAATAGTAGTGGGTGGTGTAAGAAGAAGTAGTATGTTAGCAATACTAGACCCAACCGATGAAGAAAGTATAAATGCTAAAGCAAATATATATATAAAAGATGGAAGCAAATGGGTTGCTAATACAGATTTATTACACAGGCAAATGTCAAATAATAGTATTGCGTATTCAAACAAGCCAACTCGTGAAGAGTGGAATGAACATATGAAAAAGATTAGATTTTCTGGTGAACCAGCATCTTTGAATTATGAAGAGATGTGGCGTAGGAATCCAGACGCAGAAGGGCTTAATCCATAAAATATATGTGGATTTAAAAGAGATTAAACTGCTGGAAACTCCTTAGAGCTATATAAACTACAACATAATAGGAAACTATAAGTGTGAATGTTAAAAATTATATAGATTGGACAATCAGCATCAAAACCTTATTCTATAGGGGATGTTCAGAGACTATAATTCTCATTACTTAAAAGTAATATGGTATAGTCCAGACTACAACAATTATAATTGGCTTATGAAAGTAAGTGTGGTAAGGTGTAGAAATTATTTTAAAATCAAAGAAGCATTGTAACTTAACACAGGTTAATATGATGACATTTGTGAATGAAGACGATAGTGTTAACTGGAATGAACTTCAATTAGCTTTAGAGATGGCAACATACATGGGTTACATTGTATCATTACCAGAGTTAGATTTATATGAATGGAACAATATAGACAAGGGTGACAGAATATTAGGTGTTAGTATGACTGGATTACAAGACTTCTTTAATAAGACTAAAATGAATGAAGAAGATAAAATTGAGTTAATGAAATTTGCTAGAGCAGTTACTCACGAAGAAAATAAAAAGTTAGCTCATAAGTATAATGAAACGGAAGCAAGTTTAATAACAACAGCACAACCATCTGGTAACTCATCAGTAATGCTAGACAGTGTTTCAGCTGGTGTTCATTGGTCGCATAGTCCATATTATATTAGAAGGGTTAGGATTGGAAAAAATGACCCCGTTGCTAAGTCATTAATTGATAGTGGGTTTAATTGGAGTCCAGAAGTTGGACAGACAGAAGATAAACACACTACAAAAGTATTTGAATTTCCTGTCAAAGCTCCAGATGGAAAGACAAAATACGATGTTAGTGCGATTGAACAATTAGAAATGTATAAGATGATGATGGAAAATTATGTAGACCACAATGTTAGTATAACCGTTCACGTTAGAGAACATGAATGGGAATTAGTTGAAGAATGGATGTGGGAAAATTGGGACGTATACGTTGGGATTAGCTTTATGTCCCTCGATGATAGCTTTTATGATTTATTACCGTATGAAGCTATCACAGAGGTTGAATACAATAAGATGTTGGAAGACATTCCAGTATTTGACCCCATTAGTATATCAAAGTATGAAACTGGTGAAGATTTAGATATTAGTGATGTATCTAGTTGTGACTCTGGGATTTGCCCTATAAGGTAAAACATTTAAAGTAGACATTAACGTGTCTACTTTTTATTTTAAAATAATCCTTGACAACTCATAATAGTATGATAAGATATAACTAACAGAAAATATAACGTATATTAAAAGGAGGAGATTATGGAAAAGGTAAAGAACTATTTTAATGATTGGACAAGTTTTGAGAAGGCATGGTTACTAATATCAACACTATTAATATTATCATTATCATTATATTGGGGTGATGGTATTGTTGGCATAGTGGCTTCATTAACCGGCATATGGTGTGTAGTATTGGTAGCGAAAGGAAAGATAGCAAACTATTATGTAGGTATTATCAATATAATAGCTTATGCTTGGGTAGCCTATAGTTGGCGGTTTTATGGAGAGGTAATGTTGAATATGATTTACTTTTTACCAATGCAATTTGTTGGAATTTATCTATGGAAAAACAAAATGGATTCAAGTGTTAAACGGGTTAAGGTTCGTGTTATGAGCAATATAGTGAGAGCTAGATGGTTATTAGCTATAATGAGTACAATAGGATTATATGGGGTATGGTTAAATTCACTAGGTGGTAATTTGCCATTTATAGATTCAGCCTCAACTGTATTATCTGTAGTGGCAATGATACTTATGGCACTAAGATATGTTGAACAGTGGGTATTATGGATAGTTGTAAATATTGCATCAATTGGACTATGGACATTTGCATTAATGAATGGTGGAAATGATATAGCAATATTAATTATGTGGATAGCTTATTTGACAAACTCTATTTACGGATTAAAGAATTGGATTAAATTATATACGAAGGGAGATTAGAATGAATGTAGGATTTATAGGTGGTAAATTTCTTCCATTACATTTAGGGCATGTTTATGCAATCACATACGCTTCAAATATGGTAGATAAATTATATGTTGTTTTATCACATTCAGAAAAAAGAGATAGAGAATTAAGTGAACGTGATGGAATTTCCTATATAAGTCCAGATAAAAGATTATCATGGCTAGGAAAGCTTGCTTCAAATATGGACAATGTGTTTATATTAGATATAGAAGACGAATATGGTATCAATGATTATTGCTGGGATGATGGAGCAAGTAGAATTAAAGAGGCAATCGAAGAACCAATAAATCTTGTATTCAGCTCAGAGGAGAGTTATACTGAGACGTTTAATATATTATATCCAGATGCAGAACATATCATAATTGATAATGAGAGAAATAATATAAAAATTAGTGCAACAGATATTAGAAAAGATTTGTATGGAAACTGGTATAATATTCCAAAATATGTTCGTAAGGATTTTGTAAAGAAGGTTGCTGTGATCGGGACTGAGAGCTGTGGAAAATCAACACTAGTCAGAAACTTAGCAAAGATATTTGATACAAACTTTGTATCTGAATATGGAAGAGATATGTGTGAAGAGTATTCAAATTTCTTGACAGAGGAGATGTTTGATGAAATAATTTATAAGCAAAAGGTAAATGAAATTGATGAAATAAAAACATCAAATAGGGTAATGTTCATTGATAGTGAAGCGGTTGTAACTCAATATTATTTGGGGCTATATTTTAATAATAGTATTAAAGAATTATATAATCAAGTTGCGATCAATCAAAATTATGACATGTATTTATTCCTCGAGCCAGATGTAGAATGGATTTCTGATGGTTTAAGAAATCAAGGTGGAGAATGTGTCCGCAAGACGAATAATCATCACTTAAAGCAGATGTTCAATCAGCTTGGCATTGA
>Ga0136558_1000793_pt1 | contig 16893 bp, 12 predicted proteins | sample AntRauTorckE6833_FD_101391 | JGI IMG/M metagenome (GOLD analysis project Ga0136558, IMG submission 101391) | Saline lake microbial communities from Rauer Islands, Antarctica - Metagenome Torckler E6 #833 | ecosystem: Environmental > Aquatic > Non-marine Saline and Alkaline > Saline | place...
ATCTGGTCCTCTGGCATTTCAAGAGGGATGAATAAAACGTTATGGTTCCCATCCCACCATACATTCGATGCCACATTAAGCATCTGAGTTGACTTGAATCCGCCTACGTCTCCGCAGAAAAGAGTAAGAGTGCCAGGAGCAAGACCAATAGATGAAGTGTAGTCAAGTTCATCAATGCCAAATGATATGAATTCATCATCCTCTATCTTCCCGCTTCTTATGTCTTCTATTTTCTTAACATGCTTTCCGCTTAAGTCAACGATGTCTTCGTATACGATCTTCGCACCTGAAGAACTTATGCCGGTTGACAAAGAGTCCATGTTGACAGCAAGCTGCTTGATCGCATGCTCAATTCCCTTTTCATCTTTTAGCGCATTAAACTCTCTTATATATTGACCCGAAGATCTCAGCAAAAAAGAGTTTAATATACTTTCCTTAAGCATAGGAAAGTCATTGCGACTTGTTATGCTAACCCTAACATGGTTAAACTCAAGCTCTAACTTGGCTCGCTCTTGCTTGCCGTGAACATATTTGTTGACAAATCCAATAAAAGATTTTCTCGTCAGCTGAACGCCCTTTTCGTAGGCGTCCTCAGCTGCATGAATAAGGACTCTCCTAGAAGGGTCAAAATGCTCTGGCGACAACACGCTCGCATTATAGTCTTCTACCAAATCCTTATGTTCTAGTAGTAATGATAAATATTGTCTTTCTGTTTTTTCTATTTCGTTAGCCATTCGATCCTTGATCTGGAGTCAGTCCTATAACTGCTGTGTTTTTATCTTCTATAATCTTCACTAGAGCATTACCGAAAGTAGACTCAAGATCAGATCTTCTTTTATTTACGTCAAACCTAAAGACCAGAATACTAGTCAATCTCTTTTTATGTCTGTATGAAAAGAAAGCATTGTAGAGAGGCTCTGTCCACGCTTTCTGAGCATTTGAAGCCATCAGCGAGCTTGCAGATATATCGTCCACAACCAACCACTCGCAATCCTCATAATAAGCGGACTCATATCTTTCATCTACAGACTTCCCTGTTAGCGACTTGGCTAAATTGGCGAAGTCGATCCATTCAAAACTTTTCTTGTGGTGTTCCTTTTGGATAGAAAGACCTGCTGCTTCTCTTGAAAGTACGGATGCGATGAAGGTTCTTCCCAAAGGAAGCTCTTTTACAACTTTAGAAAAGTCGTCATTCGACTCACTGAACACTCGGCTTGAATCTCCGTGAATAACAACCGAATGACCATTATTCAACCTATCCGCGATAATGCTTCTTTGAGACAGTTCTTCTTCTGTTAAAGACTGCGCTTCTTCTAAAGAAACGTCTCCGTAGCAGTAATTAATAACCTTCTTCTTTGCCCTTATGGTAGTCTTTGCCTCAAGCTGTCCGTCTTTGCCTAAGACCCCGGTAAAGTCTTTTATCGTGTAATTGGCATACCCGTTTGGGATTAGCAAGTTCTTTAGAGCAGAATACTCTGCAAGCAACTCGCACTGGCAAGATGGCTTTTCGCACATTCTTCCCAAAACGTTTGGACAATCTCTCTGCTGATACACAGTCAGCATCCGTCTTTTTTCATCTGTTATGTTTATCATTTATGATTCCTGTTACGATTGAAATCATAACAAGAGTCAACGACACATTAGCCAAGAATTTCTTTGATGTCAGAATTTTTTCTATTGTTGACCTTGATGTCAATGTTAAGAGATGGATCAATCTTTTTCACCAACCAATTAGGATCTAAGAACCTCAACTTTGGGTACGGACTAAACGATTCCGTCCTCCGAATGACCGCGACCATCATGTCTTTAGACTTAAATCGAATCAGCGACTCGTAGACAGACTTGGCGCTTTGCTGAGGACTCATACCCCCGTGCTTTAAATTCCAGTTAACCGCTATCACGATTCCGTATTCCGCCAAGAACCGATCCATACCGAGAAGCATCGACTCCCTCATAGACTGCTCATTTAAAGAGACGACATCTTTCTTAACTTTTGTTGTCGTAGGGGGCATTGATACTTTATGATCAAAAAACTTATCCATAACGGAGTCTTGCCTCATCTGCTGAGGATAAAAACCTCCCCGTCTTGATATCATGTCATCAATGCAATTTTCAAAAAACCATGTAACGTATTCATACAAAGTGGCATTGCTGCATTCTCCCTTGATCTCTACGATGAAGTCATGTGTTTTATTGAAGTCATGGCACACTCCGCTGAAATTAAGATTCCAGTCCTTGCTGTACCGCTCTACATATAGGCGTCGCATATAGGAAGCGAAGTGATTGGCTTTCCAGTCCTTCACTCTTTTAGGTATGCGTATTGTTCTTCTCTTTCGAGGCGGGTCAATTTCGTCAAAGTCAATTGTTAGAGAATCTCTTTTAGAAGGTGTTATCTCGATGCCGTCAGGCTTTCTTAGTGGCTCGTCGATTGCTTCTCTAATCAGTTCTTCTGTTGACATTGTGGTTTCACTCCGCTGCGATAATATACTCTTGACTTTCCGAATCTTGCTTTCGGTACTTATAGCCATAGTCTACTTCTTTTACGAACACCCTTCTCCCAACCCTTTCAATTTCCTCAGAGATCGTCTTGAGATTGCTCCAACTTGAGTCATTATAAGAGAATATAAGAACAGGAAATTTTTCTGCCGACTTGATTAATTCTCGGAAATGATCAATATATTTCTTGCTTTTTACGAACTTGGATCTTGATTTGTTCTCTTTCACCTCAATCTTGCCATTGTTGATAAATTCGTCAAAGAAAAGATACATAGCCGAGTAGTCGCTTTGCTGACCTCCGTATGGAGGGTCGATGTAGCAAATATCAGCTTCTGGACAATCTGTTGAATTAAGAAGATCAATCGCATCACAGTTGAAAACCTTGTTATTGCCCTTAAGATCCCAAGGGAACTCCCCATATCGAGGAATCTCATTGAAATTCATGGCTTCCCCTCCATTTCTAGGGTGATTTATGCGATGACCCAAATCAGCCAAAACCTGACCTTTGTTCAATCTTCCGCCCACAAAACATGAGTCCATTACAAAGTGGAGAAGTTGTGCAAAAGCCACATATCTCTTCTCATCGTCCTCATTAGGGAACAAAACGTCAATTCGGTGTCTATAAGAGTCTAAAGCAAGCCGTTCTTCTGGCGTGAATCGCTCGTGATAGTTTTCTTCAATAAAAGAACCCTGTTTGCCGTCTTGAACTAATAGGCTCTTAGCCTCGCTGTCAGTCAATCTCTGACCAGTGCCTTCAATAAGAAACTTGGCGTTATAATAAGGGAACAGCATCAGATCATTAGAGTAGACCTCAGCACCTAAAGACTTTGCAGCTGCGCCAACGACAGAGCTGCCCGCGAATAGGTCAAGAAACCTATCATACGAATATCCTCGCTTGTCAATGAAATCGAACAGAAATGGAATTAGCTTCCTTTTGTTTCCTGTGTAGGGGTTCTTGATGGCGTTCATCTTATAGGCGACTGATGCCGCCTTTTTGTCTAAAGGCTCAACCACTTCAAGGCTATCCGATTCAAAGTCGAGTTCTGTTTGGTTTGGAGGCGTCTGTCGTGCCATTATTTTAGGTCCAAGAATTTAATATCGAATTCAGGTTCGGTCTGGTAAATCTTCAATCTCTTTTTAGCATGTTCGTTTAAATACTTGCACGAGTCCATGAAGTCTATAGCTACCGCGCTTTTCTTTTGATTATTATCCACATTCGGCCAGGGGCGAATAATTCTGCCTATGCGCTGCAATGCTCTTGTCGCACTCTTGCCGCTGCCTGCGAGAATAAGAGCATCAAGAGGCTTAACGTCTACGCCTTCATCAAAGATAGAGGTTGCAATTGTGGGCCCGCATTTACGCTCTCTCATCAAATCAAGATGAGCCTCTCTTTTCTTCTTTGATACAGATCCGTGAATAAACGAGCTTTCATTGATCAGCCCGTTAAGGACATCTCCATGATCAATGTGGTTAACTAAGCACAACGGGTGCTTTCCTGACTCGTAGAACTTGTTAGTTAGCTTGGCGATATACTCGTTCCTAAAATCATTCTCCTTAAGAGCATGTTTGTATATCTTTTGATAAGTCTTGTAACCGCAATTAGGATCCGGTACATTGATGAAGTATATTTCCGGCTTGACAAGATATCCTCTTCGTATCAAGAACGAAGCAGAGATGTCACATATGGTCTTACCAAAGCATGCGTCAATAAGGATGTCGTCGCCCATGTCTCGCCACGGTGTCGCTGACATGCCATACTTATAATACGCGCTCTCTGAGTGGTCTGATATAACTTGAGCCGTTTTCGAAGCCCAATGCTGAATTTCGTCCGCAACTATTCCCTTCGCTCCGCGTATTAGATCTTTAATATCCTGTTTGATATCAGAATAGTCCGTTTTATCTTTTATCTTACTTTCTTCAGCATCATAAGAGACATACTTTTCATCGAGACTCTTTATTGCTGTCTGTACAGTCATAACCGTTATGTCTTTAATGTCCTTGTGTCCGCCGCCGACACGACCGACTTCTAAAGGGACTCCGTTATGCCTAATAAACTTATTCAGTTCGTCATAGGCTTGTTGAAGCAAGTCTATTGAGGTTACATAAAATATGAAGGGGGCTACGCCCAAATCAGATATAATGGACGCAGCGATGCCGGTTTTTCCCCCGCCTGTACTACACTTTATAATGCCTCTCTTTTGCAGCACCGCTTGCTTGCGAGCTTTTGTTTGATAGTCTCTTTCTTCGAACCACTCAGACATGACGAGATCTTGATCTCGTTTAGGCTCTGGTCCTCTGGAGTCAATAAGACTGTATGGTATGTTGTACTTATCAAAGAACTCCCTGGCATTGCTTAGAAGTCCTGTGTCGAAATGCGTATATTTTCTTTTCTGACGGAATCCGCAATGGCCTGCGTTGTATCTTACGTTAGACTGGTACCCGTCCCACTCCATCGCTCTTTTATATTCTTGCTGAACTCGATCATAGCTGTATCCCTTGGCGATAGCTTGTGATCTCATCTTTTCAGCATACGCTTTTACAGCAAATTTATAATCTTCTGGACGCCAACCGAGAGCTCGTCTGAATCCTTGGTACTGGTCTTTGTTGAGCTTACCTTGAACAATTGATGTAACGCAATTATCAACTTCAAGAACTAGGGCTTCACTCATAACATGGTCTGTGGTATCGTATTTGTATCAGGGTCGTTGTTCATGCGATTTCCGCCATCGGCGGGTTTTTTATTGCGCATGCAGTCTCGTCTTTTCCTACCCTTTTTTCCTCTGCATTGATCGACTAATTGATCAACAAACTCTGGAGTCACTTCTTCTGGCCCGTGGTCAATGCCAGTACCTGGTTGAGTGTTATAGTCTGTTGCCAGCTTATTCTTTAGCTGTGACTTGCTTAATTTTTTGAACCAATTCATCCTCTTCCCCTTTTGCTGACGCCTTACGGAGCATGGCTTCAGCTTTGTCCCGAATTCCTTGAAGCTTTCTATTAACAAGAACCAAGTTAGGGTTTCTGTTATTTAGAACATTCATCGTCCCTTGAGTGCGAATGATGATATCTTTAATGTCTGCTATGTTTTCTTCAGTAGCCATAGGCATCATATTATCTATTAGCCTTTCACTACCAAATTCTTTGTTCAGACAAAAGTGCCTGCAATGACTTCGATATATCATGTATCTCGCTGGATTGCATGTGCTTTAGCCTTAACAAGTCGTTGAAATTAACTCCCTCTCCTTGTGGCTTCTTGTCTTTTATCTTTTCTACCTGTCCCCAAAAATCTTGTATCCAAGGCTCAAGATTCATATGAGTTGTCCAATCCGCGCCTCTGGCTGGCGTGAGCATCTTTTCTGGCAAACCAAAATACCACCATTGAACACCATTGCGATTTGGCATATCCCAAGCCTGAGCCGTCTTGATATTCTTTTCACCGGAAGCCTCTACAACGTGCGTGTATGTTTCCAATGGAAGATCAAGAAGATCCATGATGATGATAATGAACTCCTCCACGTCTTCATCATTAATAAAGTTCAACTGAGCAGCCCCAATCAAGTTTTTATACATCGATGTTGACATAAGATATGTCATTACTTCGCTAGGAGATAATTGGTGAGCTTTTAAAGCCTCAATGAAAAGAAAGGCGTTCTTACACACTTCATTGTTGACACCATCATTAACAAAGATAAAATCGCTTTTCGGAGCATTGGAGTCAGAGCATTCTCCTTCTTCAAAGAACCTGGCAACGTCTAGCGTTTCAGAATTACCTCCAACAACCCGAATATTCCTAACAGGAATTTGGTAAATTGGACAAACAATATTCTTCATCAATGACCATATAAGCGGTCTTGCATAAAGATTTTGCATAAAAGGTTCGTCTGGAACTGCGTGTTCGAAACACTCAGAGCCTCCCGTTGTTAACCTTTTAATTGTTGTAGCGGCGTAAACAAGGAACTCGCTCTTAGTCGCCTCATCAAAAAGCGACGTTCCAAGTATTCTCTGATCATTATTGAAATAGCATTGAACTATCTTGTAAGAGGTTTGACCAAGGCTTTGACTTTCTCCTATCCTTAAAGATCCAGATACGATCTTCCCTTCTGGCTCTTGAAAGGATATAGAGATATCCTTGAAGGGCGTCTTTTTCATTTGACACACCTTCTTTATAACAGATTCAGCTATTTTAAAGTCAGAGACGTTACTCATTCTAATTATTTTTCTGGGACTTCTTCAGAAGCGCCTATTTGTACCAGCCAATCATGCCAGGTGTGACTGTTTTCAAGCATCTCTTTTGCAGAAGCTTGTTCTTCTAGTGTAATCTTACTTTTACTACTAAATCTCTTCTTTGCCTTCTTATCACCCTGTTTCTTATTTTTTGCTCTTTCTCGACGCTCTGTTATTCCTTCCTCTATTTCCTTATCCTCCCCCTCTTCGTTAACAAGATCTTCCAATATAGCGGATGCAAGATCCTCCATCGTCATCTTGTTTAGCGTAAAGCCAGATCTGTCGTCGCATTGAGGACATACATATTCCATAAATAGACTGCTATTGCTGCCTACTTCTTTTATGCCTACAATCTCGCAACCCTCGCGATCAAAGGCTGCTTGGCAGCTAGGACAAAATAGATTTCTCTTATCATAGTGTTTTAATATAAAGTCTGTGATTCTCATTTTTTACTACCTCCTAATTTACTAAAGATACATATACAAATTCAATATTTAACTCGGTCTTTCCTTGCTACTCTTATCCTCTTTCTCACTTCTGCCCTTTTGCATTTTCTTCATATACCGAGTCCAGACGATCATGTGAGCCTTGATCATTTCATCCTTTTTGCGACCTGTCATGCCGTCAGGATTCTCTCGATATTTAATAAGAGGATACTGCAAGTTTCCAAATATGCAGCCGTCCTGCGTAGCTCTTAGCCAAAGATCGAAGTCAGGTACTGTATAAATAGCCTGCTCTAATGAATATCCGCCCAATTCATCAAACTTCTTTTTTCTGAATGTCGTTGTCGGATCGATCATGGGATTCATACACTTATGGATTACCATTTTTTTACATTCAGGATTGTGTTCTGGTGGGTAGTCCATCTCTCCAATTTCTTTTCCTTCCAAATCTATTTTTGTAGCATGCCCTCCTATGCAGAATATTTGCTGGTGATTTATCATTACCCTGTAAGTCTCATCTAGCCTATCTGGCAAGGATATGTCATCCCCATCATGAATAACAATAAGATCAGATCTTGCCCTAGATATAGCCTCATTCCTTCTATAAGGTATCTTCCTATTTATTGTATCTGGGAAGAATCGTATGCGGGGGTCTCTGTACGATTTAACAATATTTCTTGTTCCGTCTGTTGAACCATCATCCATAATGATGAATTCAAAATGCTTAAACGTCTGATTAAGTATAGAGTTGATAGATTCTTTTACATACTTTTCACAATTATATAGCGTCGTTACAACGCTCATTTCTGGCTTATTCATTTTTCAAATACCTCATTGTACATGCTCGCCACTTTTTCCCAAGAATACTTTTCTTCGACCTGCTTCCGCCCAGATATTCCATAAGCTTCTCCATAATACATTATGCCTGAAAGGGTAGAAGCAAAGAGGTCGTAGGTGTCATTCGAATATCTACAGTACCCTTTGCCATCAACACCCGCTGAAGCAACGACAACGCCGCCGAGCAGGTCTCCCATGTTGCCTACAGGCAAAGATACCCAAGGAGTCGAAGCAGCCTGTGCCTCGATGCCGACTAAAGGGGCTACTTCTTTTTGTGAAGGAAAGGCAAAGACATCCGCTTGCTTAAATGCAGATATTACTTTTGCCCTTGGGAGGTTCCGGTAGAACTTGCATTCGACATCTAATTTATCTGCTTCTCTCCGCGTCTTTGCCTCAAGTATCTTGCCAAATCCGAAATTAGTATCAGAATAAACAAACCAAGCCTTAAAGTCATCTCTCTCTTTTCTCAGAGATTTAAGTATACTTACTAAATGATCTTGCCCCTTACCCGGAAAGAAGTTAGCCACGCATAGAACAATTCTCTTACCAGGATTCTTTTCAAATAACTCGTCATTATTGTCAAATTCTTCAAGATTAACAGCGTTGGGTATTACATTTACAGGTATTCCCTTGGCGTGACATTTCTGATAGTCCAGATAGATATCAGAATGAGTAATAACGTTAACCAAATCATGCTTCCTAAGAAACACCTGCATGACGCGATTGCTCTCTCTCATGTGGTTCATACCCACAAGAGCAATACTTTTTGTTCCGGGAATTTCATCCATTTCATGAAGCATGCGACCCCAGTAAGTAAAACAATCAGAATAGACATGAGTGTGATCAGGCTTTAACTTCTTTAACTGATTAATAAATCCCTCTTCTGTTCTCTCGCAAGGAACATAAGAAACATTTTTGCGAGATTTATTATCTGACAAGCTTCTCGACAGCACCGTTACAGAATGCCCAAAACGGTTAGCAGAAGAATCGGCTATCTGTTGGACGACTCTCTCGCTCCCTCCGGTGTGGGGATAGCTATGGTTGCAGCAAATTACTAATCGCATTATTAATCAACCACAACATCTTCCCGAGGATCAAAAACATGATGCATAGGAACGGTATGAGTCGTTTTATCATCCTCATTCCTCACAATAGTGCAGGTCTTGTTTGTTTTGTCCGTGCTTATTAGCTCAACCCATTCCAAGTTAGTCACATACCCATATTTAAGGGACTGATCAACAACTATAGCATTAGGTTCGTGATTTTTCTTTTCTACTTTTACAAAAATAACTGCGAATACATAATGTTTTTTTTCTTCACTCATTTGGTTTCCAATCTCTTTCGAACTGTGGAAGTGTTCTCTGCATTAAATCTGGCCTTTTCTTACCACGCCACTTCTTCTTAAAAGCCGAGAAGCTATTGAGAAAACGCTGTTGCTTATCTGGCATATTGCCTAGCGTCTGGTGCGGAAGGTGGTCTATTTTTGCGTTGTAATTCCATCCAACTTTAAACCCAGCACGAATTGCCCTAAAGACGTAATCCGGATCTTCAAAATAGCTTGGGTTAAAGATAGGGTCATACGATCCTATCTTCTCAGGGACTTCCCTAGTCATCAGAGATCCTCCGCACCCTACATATGTAAATCTTTTCTTTAGAGATTCTACTTTCCCGACAGGAAGGAAATTACTAAGCATTACCCACGCCTCAACACCTATGAGTCCATAGCCGCTATTGAGAACGGATAAGTGATGCTCTAACCAGCCATCTTTAACGAATTGATCATTATCAAGGAACATCAAGTAGCCGCAATCTTTTGCATCATCATCATTTAAGAACCAATCAAACCCTTGGTTCCTGCCGTCAATGACTCCCTTATTGCTGTTATTGATTATTTTCTTATGAACAACATCGTGAGAATATTCTTCTAGATTATTCGGAGTGTTGTCTGAAGATCCGTTATCGATCCAAACAAGCTTAATTTTATCCAAGTCTGTGTTCTTCCGCATATGCTCTAGGAACTTGCGACTTATGTCCCATGCATTATGCGACAAAACAATAATTGCTACTTTTTCACTCATGGATCTTATATCGTAATATCATGCGGTTACACCACAATTACAATATTGTAACTTCGTTTGAAAAAATGACAGACCCAGTGTCGAAATTGTCGAATGGAGTAACTTCTGCCTTCCATATTTGCCCCTTGGCTGTAAAGGATGGGTCAACGATTAGACTGCCTTGCAACTCTGTAACCTCTGAAAAATCATCAGATGCTGAAGTCAGCTTCCTATACCATCTTATGATAGACGAGTCCTCTTGAGACTGATCTCCATTGATATCTATATCTGCGTCAGTGAAGGAGTAACTAAGAACAAGATTTTGAGCATTTTTAGGTCTTGTCGGACCAAGGAAAACATCAGACACCACAGGTTTGGCGTTTTGAATAATAATAGTATCGCTTCTAACTGGATCTCCAGAAGATCCTTCTGTTTCAGGCGTTATCTCTGCGTAAACTGAATTGCCAATTTGAAGGGCAAACGTTCCCGCAGCGTCTTGCTCGCTAGGTATCAATCTATCTATATCTGTGTCAACTCCAAGGACGCCTGTCTTAAACAGTTCTCCATCGACATACCATGATATAGTAGATGTATTACTATCTGTATCAGAAAGCAAATCAAACTTAAGTATAGCAATTGTTCCGGCTGATACGTCATTCGTTACGACATCATTGCTAAGCAAACCAATGATTCTTATTGCTTCAGCAGTTGGAGGAAGCTCTTGAACAAATACTGTTGGCGAAGAAACAAGAGCAGACTGCAACTCGCTATCGCTTACCCTAATTGTGTAGTAAAGAGTATCCCCGGCTTTTAGCAACGACTGTCCTCTTCTTCTCGCCTCAGCGATAACAGAGTCCCCAGGCTCTAGATCCGCCTCAGTAAATGTCAAAGCGTTCTTGTAAACAGGGTCTGATGTGTCCTCAAGATCATTCCAACTCACCAAGTCGTCTAGGTAGGTTACTCTATCTCCGTTGATGTACCATCTGATCTGCCTCTGAGTTTCGTCCTCTTCGTCATCGTTGAGGTCGTCAAACTCATAGAACGCAGTGACCTTGTCATAAGGTGTCAAATTATTAGGCACAACCAATACGTTGTTTGCTTCTGGAGATAAGTTCTCAGCAGGAGGAAGAAGTTGGACATTCGTATTGAATAGATATCCGACACCATATATCTCCAACGGCTTTGTGCTGAGCCTGCTTGTCATATTCAGACCAACCCTAAAGCAACTTCCATTGGTTATCTGTATCGTAAACCCTCCGTCTCTTTGTCTATCAAAAACAACTACGCCATCTCTGGGTCTAACTTCATAGGTATCTGGGTTAACAGTCACACTCTTAGAGTCTAAAACCTGAACAGTCGCATCAGGATCCCATCGCGAGAACTTAGCTCTATAGGAGTACTTATCTAATTTCTCTAAGGGTTCTCTCTCTACAGGTCCATCGTCATCTGATAGTCGTATAGGGACAAAAATCTTTCCGTTTTGATTAACACTCGGCTGAGCCGCTGGATTTTGATAATCGATCCAATTAAACGAATCAGACTTAGCTACGCCGACCTTTATATCTGAATCATCAACATTAGATGCGTCAACGGCAACAACGACCTGTTGAGCATTTGCCTCAGTTGGGCATTCCGATTGAAGGAACAACTGGCTCGTCTTAGCTAAGTCGTAGTTTATTTCAATACTTGTTATTGCAGGCGAATCTGGTAGAGCCGAAAGCTCATATACAGGTTCATTAGAAGCAGAAAAACCAGTAACCAAGAAAGCAGTGAACTTTATAAATCTTGCTTGCAGGTTGTCAAAGGATATAATCTCATTAGCCGCATATTCTTCATCTATGTTTGTGTAGTTAAATCCATCTTCGCTAACTTCTATCGACCATCTTCCATTTGTATTCTCAAACAACTGAAACAATGTAGACAAGCTGTTGACATAAGAGTATTCCTCTAAGTCAAATATGATGGACGCTGTTCCGTAACCAAGAGATCCGACCGCTTCGCCAGAGAAGATAGCAATAATATCATCTACAAAATCTGCGGAGAGGATGGTAAGACTTTGCCCCGCCGTCTCTCTAAACAGCCTGTTAAGATCGTCTGTGTCTGTCGTGTTGGCTTTCGCAGACAGAGTCACAGGAGATACGACTGAGAAGTTTCCGACGATAGAGGGAACCTCTCCAACCCCGTCAATGGAGTTCAACTCAGATATAGCCTCGTCTAATGTGGATATAGATAGGTTTGACTCATTGTCTGTGAAAACATAGTTTACCTTTCCTATATTATCAACAGCATTATCTGACAAGAATCTAGATGAAGCAACAAGAGCATCGAATAGAGCGGAAGCTCCAAATGGTATCTCATTTTCAAGATTCTCAAGCAACGGCAGTATATCCTCTGCTGTAGAGTCATTAGAGTCAAGCAAAGCTTCAATAACTGGAATCCATTCGATATCAATAAATGTTTGTATGATAGGGCTGTCAGACTGTCCAAGAGCTTTAGGAACCAGGCTAAACTCTGAAAGATTTTGACCCAATCCGTTTTTGTCAGTTCCTCCAAAGCCAGAGACTCCCTCTTCAAGAGGATCAAGCCCTCCGATATCTATTCCGCTTGAAGAACTTTCCCATTCGATAGATGTTTGAGGGTTAGATTTATCTCCCTTGCAAAACTCAGACTCTCCGCTCGACGCTGAAAAACCAGCGCCGTCAGTAGTATCTCCCGCTAAGGCATCTTCAGTCGCATTATCTTTGGAAAACTCATCAAGATTTTCTATGGTTTGTCCATAAAACTCGTCGTCTACAATTGTTATTTGAACAAGTATGCCGTAAGGCTCTCTAAACTGTTCTTCATCTATAATGATTGCCGTTGACTCATCTCCAGCCTGTTCTCCTGAGCTTTCAAGAGCCTCTAATTCTTCATCAGATAACCCGACTGATTCCGCAATGTCCTTAAGCTTCTCTAATATGTCATCGCTTCTTGGCAGCAAAGTTAAGCTTCCAAATCCGCCTGATGTCGTTATCTCTTTTGATGTAAACAATACAGGGTATACGGCGAGGCGATCCTCAACGGAGGTCGCTGCGGCTCTTTGCGCAGAATCGGATTGTTGAGCAATGGCGATGTCTGCGGACGACTGAGTATCCGCTCCTTCGAACTTAACGAATCCTTTTACGAGAATTGTAATGTCTTTAGAAGGATTACGACCTGACCTGTCTCTCAAGTCAACAGATATGACAGAAGATTGCTTTCCATCCAATCGCATAGATCTTCTGGCTACCGTAGTGTTTATCTGCAAGAAATTTTCATCTCTACCACTTTGGAATCCGCCTGTAACAAATATGAAGTTATTTCCAGAATAAGGAGCAACTCCGGATGTTGACAATGCAGCACCTGGAGCTGTCAATGGGTTAGGCATATTGGTAAGATTCGAAAGCCCATAAGGAGATGACGTAGTGTCAATGACTTCAAATTCATCTAGTGTTTGAGACCTGTCGTTACTCCCTCCAATAGCGTAAACGTCGGTTCCATCATTAACTGTTTCTGCTCTGTACCTGGGGTCAGGTATCTCTCCAAAATCAGCATCGTTTACCTCTATAGATTCACTAACGACATTGTACTTATAACTGTCAGTAACAAAAATCAACTGATCGTCTTGGATATCATCTTCAATGACCGCGCCGCCGAACACAATAATGTCGTTTCCATCTACGAATGAAGATGGAGCTACTCTGAGATAAATCTGCAACTCAAAATCCGCAAGCTGATCAGATACAACCCACTCATTTGTATTAATGACGTAGTATATAATTCTGTCGTTAAATTCCTCTGGCTGCCCCTGCTGATTAATCTCTCTAATTCCAGACAGGAAGTAAACTCTATCTTCTCCGCCCACATTTACATACTGAGCGTTTCCAAAACATATTCCATATTCAGATCCGTCAACTGTCCCATCATCGACTATAGGCATAGACTCAAGTACAGACCAGTCATCAGCTACAGGGTCGTAGACCTCGGCGGCTCGTGAAACTAAAAGGTTCTCTCCGAAGTCTCCTGTAGACACTCCTCCGAATACATAGATCAATCCCCCGACAGAAACAGACGCCGCGCCAAATCGTGGAGTTGGCATTGTCGCAACTTGATCCCATGTTCCTGAGCCAAGAGTATGCTTCTCGTTAACCTTGCTTATTGTCTTGCTGTCTATTCCTCCGATAGCGTACAGCTCATCCCCAACTGATTCCAAGTTCAACTGGCCTCTTGGGTTATTAAGAGACGGAAGCGTAAAGCCTCCTTCTCCATTCTCGTACCACTGAGCGTTAGTAATGTCATAGACGTACATCGCCCCGTTAAAGATATTCTGTTGCCTGTCCAGATCTGACTGGTTTGCATCAGGATCCCATTCTATTGTTACGCAAGCAAAAGCCTCTCTCTCTACCTCTCCACTCTTGTCGTAATTAGCTTCAAAAACCAACTGCTCGAATATGGGAGATTCAGGCGAGAGGGCAGGCAAAGCTATTTCTGCATAGCTTTTTACTTCCTCATTTAGGTTAGACCTAACTTCTTTAGTTGTTGATATCACATTTTCTTCTAATTCAATAGTGGAAAGACCGCCTTCAAGCTCAGAGACAAAAGAAACCTTAATTGGCGTTCCGTTAGGAACTGGCCTTCCAGAGAAGCTTACTTCTACGACTATCTTGTTTATAGTTTCTCCGTCAATAACAAATGTATCGCTTGCCACATCATCTGCTGTAATCTCTGCCATCTGAATTTCAAGAGGCTCTCTAGGAACAACAATGGTTGGAGGCAAACCGCTTTTTAAATCTCCACCGCCGGATACCGTTCTTGGAGATTCGTCAAGGATTATTGTTGTTGTTCCATCAACGGCAACCTCTGTACACATTTTTGTCTTATGAAGCGGACAGTCTTTTTTAATTCCAAAACATTCGCAGGGGTTTACGGGGGCGTCGTCGCCTCCAAAACTGGTTATAGTCAAACCTCCGCCAGCACACTCGCAAGGTTCTTCCGGCAGCGGCAAAAATTGATTTGTTCTGAAGTATACAATTGTCTCGTCAGCATCTTGAATTTCAACCTTAGCACTCGTTAATGATGAGAATCCTTCGTCGCCAAGAATAAGTACCTGCTCGCCCGTATATGGATCAATAGATTCTTCTACGTCTCCCCATAGAATCTCCATCAGCGGGTTGGGAGCATTTATTGTTACGATCTGTCCAGGATTCATCTCGATCAGGTCTCCGCCTTCTGCCAATACGCAGCTTTGAGCGCAACCTCCGTATACGCTAAACACTGAAGGGTTTGCGAAGTCTCTAGATATGATCATTTTTACATAATCTTCTCCGTCTGCCCAAACTGGGTTCTTAAATTTAGGCATTTCCATCAGTATGCCGGTCGAGAAGCTTTTTGAATCCAGGTTTGCGAGAGGTATAATCTCAATAGGGTTATCGTCAGCATCTACCAAGTCGTCCCATATCGTGGCGGCTCGAACCTCGTATCTCTCTCCAATAAATTCAATTGATCCATTTTTAGCAACAATGTTCCAGGCTACGCCAGAAGCAGGTCCAAAGAAAACATTTCTTGCGACACCGTTCCTAACAACAGAAACTATTCCGGATGTATTGCTTGTTACATCCGTTGTGTAAAAAGCCCTGTCTTTTGCAAATTCTTTCTTTACCAAATTCCATCTGACTTGCGTACCGTCTGGAACAGTTGTTCTCTTTGACTCATCTTTTGGGAAATCCGGATCTCTAATCCAAACAGTGGCTTGTTGTTCAGAAACATCGATACCGTCAGCCAGAGGAGCTCTGGCCGTCAGGTCTATGTTCAATATGTTCTGCATAACCATAAAGAAAGATTGAGTTGTTACATACCCTCCATAAGTCGCCTGAACAAACAAAATCGCTTTTTGGTCTATGCGGGGAACAGTAAGCGGAACGTCAACGAATGACCTTTCCTCAAATTCTCCTGTCGGATCTCCTTTTTCATCAAGAGATTCAACAACCTCTCTTTGAATAGGTAGAGTCGTAGAAGGAGGGACCACAGTTAAACTTCGCTGTATCTTGCTGGGAATGACAGGCTCTGCACACAGGTTAGCCCTGGCGTCCCACGATGAAACTCTAATGTTAGATCCAGATGCCAAAGGTTGATCCCTAAATGAAAGATTAACCCTTACGACAAACGGGGACGAAGCCCTAATGTAAGATCCATCAAATGATACCTCTTTTGTTCCCAGCGACGTTTCATTAGCCAAAGATGTAGACAAGCTTAGACCTGACAAGTCTTGCGGACACTCCTCAGTTACTTCCTTCCCATCTCTGTTGATTAAATCCATTTGCCAAGGATTTTCAAGATTTACGCTTATCGGTGCGGATAAAAACTCAAATATATTCCCCCCGCCATCGGGATCAGGTATCTTGGAAGTTATCCTTACAGAAAATTCTGCGCTTTCAAATTGAGACAGCACAGTAGCGTTAGAGACCATCGCGATAGTCCCCTTAACAATACCTCCGGCTTCGCGGCTAAAGGCAAATTGATAAAAGTCGCTATCTGATGAGTTGTCTAAATTAGCGCTACCACTTACATCCCCAAAAACATCAGTGTCAAGATCTTTTGCATTCAGGTTTGCCGTGACTTCCATCTCTATGTTCGTGTCATCAGAAACAGGTCTTCCCAACTCATCTGTTATCGCCCCATAGATAAGAACTCGCTGGTCAAGATATCCTGTCAAGTCTGCTTTAAAGTCTACAGGAGAATCCCAAAGCAGAGATATCGTCTCATTGTCAACAACCTCATAGTGTAGGTTGGAAACCTCGACGCGAGGTATGCCTACCTCATCA
>Ga0136558_1000795_pt1 | contig 16868 bp, 10 predicted proteins | sample AntRauTorckE6833_FD_101391 | JGI IMG/M metagenome (GOLD analysis project Ga0136558, IMG submission 101391) | Saline lake microbial communities from Rauer Islands, Antarctica - Metagenome Torckler E6 #833 | ecosystem: Environmental > Aquatic > Non-marine Saline and Alkaline > Saline | place...
GTCGGTTGATGGGATGCGGCAGATTCTATGGGGACTTTTCAAGAAAATTGTAATTGCCGACAATTGTGCTGTACATGCGAACTATATTTTTGCTAATTCTGCAGATATGGATGGCAGCATGCTACTACTCGGCGCCCTCTTTTTTACCTTCCAGATCTACGGAGACTTCTCCGGATACTCTGACATAGCCATTGGTACGGCCCGACTGTTTGGGTTCGATCTGATGCGAAATTTCGCGTTCCCCTACTTCTCCAGAGATATCGCAGAGTTCTGGAGACGATGGCATATATCTCTATCCACCTGGTTTCGGGATTACCTCTATATCCCGATCGGAGGCAGTCGAGGCGGCACCTGGATGAAAATCAGAAATACATTTGTCATCTTTGTGGTGAGTGGTTTTTGGCACGGCGCGAACTGGACCTTTATCGTTTGGGGGGCTCTGAATGCACTCTACTTCCTGCCTCTTTTGTTGGCAAAAAAGAACAGGCATAATATTGAGATCATAGCACAGGGAAAGATACTGCCAACGGTTCGAGAGATTGGGGGGATGATGATTACTTTCTGGCTGACCGTCCTGGCGTGGATCTTTTTCAGAGCTGAAAGTCTGACACACGCTTTCAGTTACATTGAAGGGATATTTTCTCCCACTCTATTCCTGATGCCCGAACTGGCCGGAATGAAAGCGATTCTCCTCCTCGTACCCATCTTTCTACTCTTTGAGTGGTTTGGAAGAGAAAAAGAGTTTGCATTAGCTCAGGTTGAAGGATGGAATTGGCCCTGGCGCTATGTTGTATATTATTCAATCATTTTGGCAATCTTTCTCTTCACCGGAGAACAACAGCAATTTATCTACTTCCAGTTTTAAGCAATGAAAAAATTTCTAATCAAAACCGGTCTCTTTTTATTATCAGTAGTGATACTGTTTGGTGCAGCCTATGTCTTGACCGGAAGTCATGTTCAAGAGCTTGAAAATGATTTTATGGCCGCTATGATTGATAAGCATCAGAGAGCGAATGAGATCGGATCTCCCAAGATCATCATTGCAGGGGGATCCAATGTTGCTTTTAATTTCGACAGCCGGCGTATCGAAGAAGAGATCGGTTTGCCGGTGGTAAATTTGGGTTTAAGTGTGGCATTGGGGATGAATTTTATCGTAAATGAGATCATCGATGTAGCTGAAGATGGTGATATCATTGTATTTTCCATCACCTTCTTTGAAAATATTGATGGGGTCTACTCCCTCAAAAGACATACAGCGCAACACTTCCCAAAAGCGAACCGATACTTCCGATTTAATCTGTCAGAAGAGTTCACCATTCACAGCCGAAGACTCAGAGAAAATCTCTTCAACATCGTATATACCCTCATGGGCAGACCAAGCGATGCCGGCACAGCTGATGATCATCTCTTTGAGAGTGAATCGATCTATACAAGATCCGGATTCAATAAGTATGGCGATTTTATGGGGCATCACGGAATCCCGCAGGTGGCTGTACTGGGTCAGCGGTTTACGTTTGAATACATCTATTGGGAAGGGATAGATGAGCTAAATCGATTAAACAGAGAAGTTGAAAAGAAAGGGGCTCAAATTTATTATTTTTTTCCCGCCTATCCGGTTCAGGATTTTGAAAGAAACAGAGACGTGTTAACTCGGTTTGATGAGGACATGCGAAGAGATCTTGAGCCCCCAATACTTGGCAGTATTGAGGATGGGTTATATGATGAATCGGTTTTCTTTGATACAGCGTATCATTTACAACAGGAAGGCGTGGCGCATAGGACCGAGTATTTGATAGAGTTGTTAAAAGAGAAATAACCGGCCTTGAATTAGTTGGCGGTTTAAGAGAATGGGATGCACGTGAAAAGCACAAATTGATACCGGCCAATACGTTATGCTTGGGCTGAAAGTGGCGGACCATTTAATTTGTGCCACGTGCAGCCCATGAACGGCCGACAAGTAATTGACAGCCTTGATTTTTTGGTTACTTTTGTATCAAGACAAAAGTAACAAGAAGTCACCCTATAGACTCAGTAATCAAATACTCAGCTTTTACTTTAAAGGTATAGGTGGGCACGATATTTTGAAGGATCATTCTGGCTTGTTTGGCAGAGCCGTTTTGAACCTTGTAGAGAAGGTTATCGGTAAGGCGTTCAATCTCTTCGCGGTTATAATCTTTTGTACAGATCGCTTTGTGAATCAATTTATGAGATGTAGATACCAAATTCTCTTCATTTTTAAGAAGTTCTTCATACATCTTCTCTCCGGGACGCAATCCGGTATATTCGATTGCTATATCTTTCTCTGGCTCTAAACCGTGCAGACGAATCAACTGACGAGCCATATCTGAAATCTTAATCGGTTCACCCATATCGAGTACAAAAACCTCACCTCCTTCTCCAATCATGCCCGCTTGCATTACCAGTAAAACGGCTTCGGGAATCGTCATGAAGAAGCGGACGATATCTTTGTGTGTGATGGTAACCGGTCCGCCATTTCGAATTTGATCCATAAAGAGAGGTACAACAGATCCTCTTGATCCAAGCACATTTCCAAAACGCACGGCCATAAATTTTGTACCGCAGAGGTCATTGTAAGAAAGACAAACTTCCTCAGCAACCCGTTTGGTCGCACCCATCACATTGGTAGGATTTACGGCTTTGTCTGTGGATATCAACACAAATTTATCAACACCATAATCACAGCTCATTTTTGAGAGAAGCCGGGTTCCGCCGATATTGATTTTGACAGCCTCCTCCGGAAAACGCTCCATCATTGGTACGTGTTTGTAGGCCGCTGCGTGAAAAATGATATCAGGGACATCCTGGTCAAATATCTGTCTCATTTTATGTTCATCTGTCACATTTGCGACACAAGGTTGCAGAACTTCACCTACATGACTGTATTCATTCATCAGATGAAAAAGAGACGTTTCGTCGATATCCAGTGCGGTAATTTTTTCCGGTTTCAAATGCAGGCACTGTCGCACAATTTCACTTCCAATAGATCCACCTGCGCCGGTGATCATAATCTTTTTACCGGTCAATGCTTTCTCCAGCGAGTTCATATCGGCACGTGCAGGTTCCCGGCCTAAAATGTCTTCAATACTGATCTGACGAATATTTCTTGCAGCCACAGGATCATCCGTCAAAAGATGATAGGATGGCAAAAGTTTTACTTTCAGATTCGCAATCACGGAATGGACTTCATCCGTAATCATTTTCAATTCACTCTTTGGAAGTGATGGGATGGCCACAATGAGCTCGTCAATATCTGTGTAACGGAGGAAAGAGAGCATTTTTTTCCGATCTCCGAGCACTGAAATTCCATGTAATGTAAGCCCATGCAGTTTTTCATCGTCATCAAAAATAGCAACGATATTAGGGCTCCAAGTGTAGTTTCGTGTCAAGTCCCTTAAGAGCTGATCGGCAGCATTTCCAGCTCCAAATAAGATCGCTCTTCTTTTGAGAACCGGTGATTTAAAAACTTCTGTGATCATTCGGCGGCTTATTCTGAAACTACCCACAAAAAGAATGCTTAAGAAATAAACCAAAAACAGAAAACTGAAAGCAAGTGACGTGAACTCGCCGGTTACAAGAAGAACGGTAGTAGATAAAACAAGTCCACAGGCCAATCCAAGTGCGATAAAAAGCAACTCTCTAAGGCTAGTAAAGCGCCAATTTACTTGATACATCTTGAATGTTCCCAATGCCAATACAGAGAATGTAAGCATCAATAGTATTTGTGTTGGGGGGAAATCCATCCCGATGATCGCAAGCGAATCAAGTATAAGGTAAGTAAAGAGCGAAGCGGCTATAATCGCAACTGAATCTCCTACTATAAAGAACAGAGCATGTTGCAGATAATTTTTACGCTTATTCATTTATATAAAGTTCGTAATAAAATGTATTAAACATTTGATACCGTATAACACATATGTATATCGATTGAAATTACTCAAAATTACAGAGAAGTTAAAAAACTATTTATCTTTAAGTATAAATAGATTCTATTGAGTTTTTTAAATCCAAGATCCGTATGACTATCATTAACAAAACATTGCGATGTTGATCCATGATTTACCAGTTTTTAACAATCATTGCAGGAGTAAATATTTTGTTCTTATTCTTTACTCCCTGTTTGCGCAGTAGATTTAACTGCAACGCACCCAGCACAAAAAACCCAATACAGATCAATAATGAATTAATAAACAGGGTGAGTAATAAACTGGACCAGCCTAATATGGCAACATCTATGATATACTTTTTGTAAAAAATAACCCCAATAAATACAAAAATGAGGCCGGATATCGCGATTGAGAGTTTGACGAAGAAAAAAAGTAAATCCTGAGCGTTTTCAGTCAGGGAGCTGATTCCATGATAAAACAGGTTTCTGAAGCTCATTTTTGAGCTTCCATCCAGCCTTTTTTTCCTGTCCCATTTCACCTTCTTTTTTGTCCCTTTTTGATTATCCAGGAAAGCGCCAAAATGTACAAAAGATTTATTCACTGCTGCGGCTCTAATTCTGGGTTTAATTAGCGAAAAATTACCATAATCAATTTTTTTCCCTATTAACACGAAAAAAATAATTTTATAAATGATATAGAAAAACCTAAATCTTAAAGGTTCACTTCTTTTCCCTCTGATAACCTGTACTATATCACTTTCTGAATGCTTTAAAATCTCTGCAATGGCATTGGGGTCATCCTCCCCGTCACAATCCATAATCAATATATTGTCGTACGATAAATCATTTACGTAGAGTAACCCTTGATATATAGCGAGCTGCTGACCTACATTAAACTGTAAGTCAAGTAAATTGATATTTACATTATCGGCATTGCACTCCAAATTTTGGATGATTTGAGCTGATTCGTCATCAGAACCATCATTTACATAGACAATATCAAACAAGAATGGAATGTCTTTAAGACATTGAACCAATGAGCTGTTGAATTCAACAATTAAGTCGCTTTCATTATAACAGGGCAATATTATGGCTATTTTTTTCAAAGTATTGATCAATTTCAGTTAGATCAAAATCATTCTGAATCCTGATGCGACGTATTAATGAGAATATAATCTGTTTCACCGGCAGGCTGCCAAATATCAGGATCAAAACCCTCCCCCGATAACATAGGTACAATCACAAGAGGATAGTCATTTAAATCACTCATTTTAGGAGCATTAGCTTGCCATTCTGAATATTCATCAACAGATGGCAATAAAAGTACATGGTGTTGAGAAAAGATTTGAAGAGAAAACTTATCAGGGTAAACACCCTCGGCTTGATTCCTGTAAACTCCATACTCAAAGAGATATCTGATATATGAGGAACCCATCCAATCAACATAGATTTCATCATACTGATCTAATTCCATTGCGATCAAATCTTCATAAAAATTATACTCTTCATGTAGGCTCAAAGTCAGATTGTCTTTATTTGCATATAACGTTGCAATAAGCGCAATCCCCAGGATATAATATTTTGAGATACTTTTTTCATTTAACAGTGGCTTCAACAGCTCAACCATTACAGCAACCAGTGCAAGTATTGAGACTGTAACCATTGAAATATTTCTCATGGAAGTCGGATCCCATGGATGCAAACCCAAAAAGGATAGCAATATAAAGAGAAGGTTCACACTCACATATAAATAGAGAACCCCCTTATATTTATTCAACATTTCCACACTTCTGCTGAACCATAACAGTACCATTCCAACAAAAATAAAAGCAATGTAGAGGATACTTGTTGTTTCTAAAAGAATGAGCAAGTTTGTATTCAAATAGGGGAGATAACCCAGTTGTGAAACTCCCGGATTTTGATACTTCATCGTAATGAAGTAGATCGCCAGAACGGATATGAGTAACGGAGCAGAGTAAACGATCAGGTAACTCATTTTTTGTTTGACAGAACCGGAATGGGTCCAGATCAAATATACAACATATAAAGATGTACAAAATGCAACCATGATCATTGAATACCTGGAGGTGATCATGATAGCTAACACTAATGACCATAAAAAGAGGCTTTGGTAACTGATTTTATCTTTCAATTTTTCGATGACAATCAGACATAAAACTGCGCCTAAGATCTCCATACTGTATCCGCGGATTGAAAACCCAAGTGAAAAGATAATCGGGTGGAATAGCGGCACAAAACCACTGATTAGCGCAGTGGTAATATTTCTTGACCATATGTAACCCAGATAGATGAATGAGCCGATAGTTCCGATAAAAAAGATAAAAGGCAGCAATCGAAGCCAGATATGGTGACTGGAGAATGCACCCCAAAAGTGCAGTAAAACCCCAAAACCGCCCGGATCAAAATGGTAATGGCGATTATTCACAATCACATCCCAAAGAGTGCCTTCACTGGATAAAGGGGCAGAGTCCGGGTTCAAACCTTTTGAAATCCAAAACTGTACAGCTTCATCATAGTTTAGAAATGACGTTCTCAAGAACTGTACGATGAATAAAAACAAGGCTGCATAAAAAACGATCATCAGTAAATCGAAATAATTTAATCGATTATACAGGCGCTTTATCTCATTCTGTAGTGATCCAATGTTCATCATGTAGATTGTAATCGTTAAGGAAAATGATCAAGCAATATGAAAGAGTGCTTGATTGTGCAGGTTGTTTCAGTTATTCGTCAGGTGAAATGAATTACCTGATTAAAGTAAGAATATAGAGTGAAATTAAACAACTATTTCACAAAGTTACGACGGTTTCCATGTGACACATTATGGTTGCTTTCTCAAAAGAAATCTCCACACATTCAAAATACGAAGGTTCTTTAGAGATAATTTTTGATCGATGCAGCCATCTTTTGGTTGATGGTACTTCTTTTGTGACTGCTGATAAACTGTTCTCGGTTGATTGATTTTTCAGAATCGGCTTTTTGCAGGATGTCAGTGAGTTCAGACGAGTTACACGGTTCAAACAGATAACTCTCCGTTACTTCACTCTTCAGGAATTCAGCCGAGAACCCGGATACCCCTGCCAGAATCGGTTTATTTAATGCGGCCATCTCAAATATTTTTGATGGCAACACCTTTCTGAAAGCAGGATAGTCATTTAAGTGTAAAAACAGAAAATCAGCAGATTTATAAGCCTCTATCAACTCCTCTCTTGGGATTGGATCGCGAAGTTCTACATTGTCAACACCAAGCTCCTCTAATCTCTTCTGAAGCCAGTTTTTCATTCCACCGTCACCAATAACCACAAAATTGAACTCACTCCCAATTGCTTTTGCCGTTTCCGGAATGATCCGATGCAGCCCCTGCCCTTCGCCAATATTACCGGCATATAATATGGTCTTCACCTTGTTTGATACACTCTTATGTTGAGAGACGTTTTGACCCGCCTCAATAAAAACATCATCAATCCCATTTGAAAAATTTGAGTAGGCCGGGTTAGGATGACCTTTAAAATAACTTTTGAATCCACCACTGATGATATTGATGTGATCTGCCCTTTTAAACGTTTTTTTTTCAATCCATTTGAGTGACGGAAGCAAAAAGAGTCCTGCCAGTTTTGATTTGATCACATCTGAAATCGTATCCACAAACAGATCGCGAATATCCAGATAGAGTGGTGCATTTAGTTTTTTGGATACAACCGAACCCAGATATGCGGTGAAAAGCCGACTCGATGAAGCAAAAACCAGATCAGCTTTTTTGTTTCTATTGAGTTTAAGTACGGAGAAAAAATAGCGCGAAAAGGAACGGATTTGATCTAACATTCCGCTTTTATGTTTTGGAAGAGCAATACGATGGATTCTCAGATTCCCTCGTTCCTCATATTCAGGAGCTTCCGGGGAAAATGAACTGTAACGATTCGGTAATGTTGTATAAACCTCAACAATTGCTTCTCCTTCGACTTGAGAAGCGAGCTCTATGGCCAGTGGGGAGTTCCTGAAGGATCCGGCACATAAATCAGGTTCAAAATAGAAGGATAAATAGACAATTCGTTTCAAAATCAGGTCCAAGTCAGTTCGACAGACACCTCATGAGTGTCCGTAAATAAAATTTCAGCGCAACTGTTTTTCAGGGTTACACCAAATTCGGGGTGATACGTAGATTCTTTCATCACAATGGGTATTTCTTTTTTACCGGAACGGGCTCTCAGATAGACTTTCCCAATTTTTTTGTGGTGAAATATAGTGCCATTTTCTATAGAATGGCAGACAAAATCGGGATGTAAGTAGAACCGGGAAACAGCCCGGTAGAACCTACCTGAAATCGTGTCGGTTATCGTTAGTGAGTTTTCATTCAGTTTCCATGTACGATGATGAATATTTTTTCCGGGCAGACGCTGATAACCATCGTGTGATGCCGATAAAACCAATGGTGAATCTGAGACCGGATCATCAAACTCTATATCCCGGACCCGTGCCCTTTCTGCTACTCTGAAACCCGACCACACATCCGATGAATTTTTGTCATCAATCTCCACCGTAGAATGTGCAGATGTGGATCGCTGCCGGAGTCGTTCTGCGCCTGTACCATACTGAGAAGTACCGGAATTTACGATAACTCTGTGGCCATCCAGTGAAAATTCAAACGAAAGAGTCTCTGCATGTGCATGTCCGGGCTGATAAGAGGGGCCGATGTTACCGATATCCGCAATCAGTTTACATCTCTCCCGCTGTGCGACAATAAATCCGCTCTCTTTCATGAGGACCACTCCCTCCTCCTTAACCAAGTTTACATTCTCTTCTTTAACCAACAATAGATGATTGATCCCTGTACTTCGGGCAACCTGTTGAAGCTGACTTAACGTTGGGGCAGTGCCATTTGCACAATCATTAAAATGAGGGAATTCTTTGTTTTCGTAACTCATCAATGAAAACCATTGCATTCCTTTTTGGAACTTCTCTTTGATTTCAGTTTTTGGGAATACGGTACTGAAGTTTTCACTCAGAATAAAGAGATCCAGGAGATCTTCCATTGCGAGAGCGTGATACATCGGGCTGCGTTCAAAATGTCCGCCATCGGCCAAAAACTGCTCATTCAGTTGCTCTTTGAGTATTTGCAGTCCCTTATCCTGAATTTTCTTCGCCTCCTCTCCTTCAAATAGAATTGAACCGATCACCATCGCTTTTGCATTGGCAAAGAGGTGGTTTCCGAGTAGATGAAATTCAGGCCGATCTGCCAGCCAGCGCAGTTGATTCCATAGGCTTTTGCAGATGTTCTCAGAAAGAGGTTCAACACTATGATACCATTTTATCCAGTTGACGATACGAAGGGATGTCGGATAAGGCTCCCAGCCGTTGCCCTTTCCAAATGGATTTTCATCAACCCATTGATCCATGAGTTCACAGATCGTTCTCTTATCCTTCTCGTCCGGGTCTGCCCGGCTCAGGATAAAATCGAAATAGTGCAGGTTATAGATCCAGAGTTTTGAAATGGTTTCCGGATTCCAGCCGATATCCGATAGTCTATGAGTTTCAGAGAGAAAGGTGAATTCATTAAAATCGGCAGTCGATTTTGGTTTTGTGCAAAACTCAGTTGAAACGGACAGTGGGCGTAATTCCGGATAACTCTCTCGTTCAGATATTACTCTGGGAATAAAAAGCTGAAGCCGACCCACAATTTGGATCGGCTTCAGATATTTAACTGTATGATAAAGTATGGATAGCTTTTTTAGCATTACATATTCACCCATTCATTTCTTTTCAGACTCTCAATCGCTGCGAATGAGGCTTTTGTGGTATTGATCAGACTCTCGATCGGAATCAAAGGTTCGCCACCCGCTTTCACCCTTCGGATCAGTTCATGAAATTGGGTTTTATGTCCCTTGTCGATTGAAGTCTTCATTTTTTTGAATCCTTTACATCCATAAGCTGTGGTTCGGCGAAAGTTGTCCATAACAATCGTCCGTTCTCTACTGTATACTTCAAGTCGCTCCTTTGAGTATGACTTATGTCCATTAGCAAAGTAATTGATCACTGCATTACTGCCATCTGCATACTTCAGAAGAATGGATGCATTATCTGTACCCTCATCCGCATCCGGGCCCATTGCATTCATGCAGACAGACACAACCTCAGAATCGGTCAGATAGGAACAGAGATCAATAAAGTGGCAAGCCTCACCAATGATTCGCCCACCCCCTACTTTCAGATCATGAACCCATGATTTTTTCGGGATAAAACCTGCGTTCATGGTGGCCACAATATTCATCGGACCCGGTCCAACCGCTTTTTTAATGGCCACAGAGTGTGGCGAGAAGCGCCGGTTAAATCCGACCGATAGCGTAGATGAACCTTTCTGATAGGCTTCGATGATACCATCCAGCTCCGAATGATTCAGTGCCAGCGGTTTTTCAACAAATAGATGTTTACCGGCATTCAGAGCCTTTATAGCCATTGAAGCGTGCTGATTATGGCGTGTGGTGATCAGAACCAAATCGATATCCGGATCATTCCAGATCTCATCATTATCCGTTACTGATTGTGAAAATCCAAATTTTTTGGCCAATTCTGTGCCGCTGACTCCCCCCGCGCTTGAAATGGTTTTCAGAAGTGCACCCGATCCTTTCATGGATGGAAGAATCACTCGTTTTGTGAAATTTCCTGATCCGATGATTCCCAGAACCGCTTTAGAACCGGTATATAACCTGGAATCCAGCTGCACCCGATTTAGGTGATTATCACTGCCCTCCTCCGGATACTTCAAGAGGGATGCAATCGAATTCTTATCGCTTATATTCCCGTAGATCTTTTCAAAATCTGCCAGATCTACAACTTCAGTAATCAGATCCTTTACATTTAATTGTCCGGCCGCAATAGCATTCAGTACAGCTTCAAAATTCCTCTTTTCGGTCCATCTGACAAATGGCAGGGGATAATCCACACCTTTTTGCTCAAAGTCATCATCATATCGTCCCGGTCCATACGAGCAGGACACTTGAAAAGTGAGTTCCTTTTCATAGAAGTCAGCGCGGCTGATATCGAGTCCAACAACGCCTACCAGAATGATTCGACCCCGTTTACGGCTCATTTTTGCTGACTGTTCGATCACTGAATTACTTTTGGTAGATGCTGTGATGATAACTCCATCCGCTCCTGTTCCGGAAGTGAGTCCAATAATTCGCTTGACCGGATCTACACCCTCTTTAAGGTGAACTACCTCAACGCCCATATCGGCTGCCAGTTTGCATTTATTGGCATCGGGGTCGATTCCTATCACTCTGCAGCCATTCGCTTTCAGGAATTGAGCAGTAATCAGTCCGATCAATCCCAGACCGACCACAACGATCGACTCACCAAATGTGGGGTTACAGAGCCGGATTCCTTGCAGTGCGATTGCTCCGATAACGGTGAACGTTGCTTCATCGTCTGTAACATCATCGGGGATTGATGCTGTCAAATTTTTTGGGATGGATACAATCTCCGCATGGGGTCCGTTGGAAACGACCCGATCGCCGACGGCATATTCAGACACCCCTTCACCGATGGTAATTACCCGGCCAACGTTGCAGTATCCGAGTGGCAGTGGTTGATCCAGTTTACTAAAAACAGCTTCCAATGTGGGCAGTAGTCCATCCGTCTTAATTTTATTCAGTACTTCCTTCACTTTGTCGGGCTGTTGCCTTGCCTTATCGATCAGATTGGCTCTGCTGAACTCGACAAGAGATCGTTCGGTACCCAGAGAGACCAGGGTTCGCGTGGTGCGTATTAGCACGTGTCCGGGCCGTACCATTGGAGCAGGCAGTTCTTCCAGTGATGTTTTACCGGTTTTGAGATGTTGGAGGATTTGTTTCAAAGTTATTTCTCGGCTTCTATTAACATGAATAATCCACAATTTGGTAAAAATCTTTTAATAAACCATCTCGGCCAAATTTTTCTTGCCACATTGAGAAAGACGCCTCTATGCCTTTGACCTGCAGGAGATGTAAGAAGATCGCCATGTGTTAGAACGGTCTGAATCTTAATTTCATTAAATGAAGAAAATAATTCTTTAGCTTCTCTAATAGAGTAAGCCTTTGTACCTGAACTTTCTAAATATTCAGCGTACAATCTTTGCAGACTAAGCCATGGTTTTAATCCAATGAGTGCATATCTAAGCCACAACATAAATCCAACCACACTCCATTTATAATATATCATAATTCTGGCAGTACCACCTTTTTTCAGAACTCTAAATATCTCCGAAACTGCTTTTTGTGTATTTGGACTGTGGTGAATCACTCCCCAAGAGTAAACAATGTCAAAATATTCGGCAGGGAAGTCTAAATTTTCGGCATCACCGGTATCTAATTTTGACTCAAGCCCGGAAACCTGCATTCTTTTCTTTGTATGCTCAATAGCTCTTTTAGTCAGATCAATTCCATACAGTTCCGCTCCAGCTTCTGCAAAATTTTGATGGTCAGCTCCTAAGCCAACACCAATTTCTAGAACTTTTTTTCCTTTTGCAGAAGAAAATTTTGCTAATTCAAAAATAAAATCACCCTCCAAATCATACCGGGCTTTGGAGTGAGCCATGTATCCGGCTAAATCATTTTGAGGTAAATAGATACTTTCGCCACAAGATGCTTCATCCCAAAAATCATGAACTGATTTCTTTTCCTGATTTGGTTCCGGTTCTTTTAAATGATTATTCATGCATTTTTTATTCTATAAAATTATCAATCACTGATAATTTACATATTATTCTGACACCAGATTTCAATACACAAAATCGAAAAAATAGTGTAACTGGCGTAGATTTTACCTTCCTGATTTTTTTGAATCAATTTCGCGACTTCGTTTGGATTGAATAAACCATTATTTTTCAAATTCTTTTCTGATAACAATTCATTGATCAAATCATTCAATTCAATGCGAATCCATCGTTCAAGAGGTGCGCTAAAGCCGCTCTTGGGTCTATAAATAATATCTTTCGGTAGATAGGGTTCCATCGCTTTTTTCAAAACCCATTTCCCTGTCAACCCGCGCTGCTTGTATTTTGATGGGATTCTATTTGCAAAATCAACAAGATCTAGATCAAGAAAAGGAACACGAACTTCGACACCTGCTGCCATCGACATCTTATCCGTATAATTAAGATTGTGATCCGCTAGAAAAAACCTCTGTTCCAATGCAAGCATTTTTTCAAGATCAGACAACTCTTCAGGTATCTTCCCAAGAAATTCCATCATCGGATCTTTTTGAATTTCCTTTTGAAGAATCGACTTGAAATCATCAGAGAACAAGGCTACCAAATCATCCCTTTTCATCCATTTAAAATAATTGGTCAACCTTTCCATAGGTGGCAAAGATGCACCACTGAATAATTTTGACACTCTTCTGCTAATTGCATGTTGATTATCAGCCATACCGCTAATTTTCACCAATGAGGATAACACCGGTTTGGGAAGCCATTGCCAGTATTTTTCATTTGAAATTGCTTTGTGACGTCGATATCCTGAAAAAATATCATCCCCACCTGCCCCCGAAAGAAGTACCTTTATACCTTTATCCCGGGCCATTTGACTGATATATAGAACATTCAGAGAAGCGGGATCTGCCAGCGGTTCATCCAAAATGGATACCATTTTATGAAGGTCTTCAATCATGGTTGCAGAATCAATGGTAACCACTTCTAATGGCACGTTGAGATGGCTTGCAACTCTTTGTGCATAAGGCAAATCATCAACAAAACCGGAGTCTTGTGTTCCCTTACTTTCAATCGTGAAGCAATGAATGTCCGGATTCACCTCTTTGGCAAATGTAACAATACTGCTCGAATCCAGTCCACCGGATAGAAAAGCACCTACAGGAACATCAGCAACCATCTGCCTGTGAACAGCAGTTCGTAAATGTTCAGTTGTACCATTTATACTTTCTGTTTTCCCAGCCAGTTTTTTAGGCGGTCGAAAAGCCGGTAATTTGTACCATTGTAACCTGTGATCCAGCTGTCCATCTTTAATCCAAATAGCCTCTCCCGGATTCACTTTTCTAATGGATTTAACCGGAGTTCCATTGCCCGGACACCATAAATAGGTAAGATATCTGTCAATGGCATGATGATCCAATTCTCCAATATCTTCAATCATTGGAATCATTGCTTTTATTTCACTTGCAAAGAGAGTGGTTTTTTGATCTGAATAATAATAGAGCGGCTTAACTCCAAGAGCATCTCGTGCGATCAATGTAGATTTACTTGATGGATCCCAGATTGCAAATGCAAAGATCCCATTGAGACGTTTTAACATGGTTTCGATCCCATTATTTTGGGTTCGATATATCAAAAACAGTTTTAATAAGACCTCCGTATCAGAATGGCCGTTGAATTGAATGCCTGATTCTTCCAATTCAGCTCGTAAATCCCGGTAGTTATATATTTCGCCGTTATAGGCTAACACCACTCTGGATTGTTCATCTATCATGGGTTGATGTCCCAATTCAGAAAGATCAATAATAGATAGTCTTGTGTGAGCAAGGCCAATTCCATTTTTTTTATCTTCATAAATCCCGGAATCATCAGGGCCTCTGTGTGAAATGCACTCTTTAGACTTTAAAAGAGAAGAAGTCTCCATTTCAGTACCTGAACTACATGAATAACCAACTAATCCGCACATGAACTAACTATGACCCTCTTTTCATTATGAATTCGATAACGATTTGTAAACTGCAAAGATCTGTTCGGCTGATTTTTTTGAGTCATTGAGATTCAAAAATCTGCTTCTGGCATTTTGCCCCATTCTTTTCAATAAATCTCTGTTTTTTTCAAGTTCGAGAATTTTCTCAGCAATCTCGTGTGGTGATTTCTCACTTACAATAAAACCATTGTAACCATCTTCAACCAAATCTTCTACTTTGTCTTTCAATGAGATAATGGATGGTATCCCATAAATACCCGCTTCAAAAACACTTCTTGAGGGCTCATTCATATGGTTTGGCATCAGAAGGATGTGAGTATTTTTCAATAGAGAATCTATATCAGAGACATGACCTAACATATCAACATTTGTTAAATTGTAACTTCTGATTTGATTATCAGCCCATTTCTCTAAATCCGGATAGATTCCCGTTAAATCAAATATTTTACCTGGCAGCGAACTATAAAAATCTTGATCTCTTACATTTGAACCTGCAATATTAAACCGAATATTAGATTTATTCTTAAGTATAACTGCGGTTCTGATTACATCCTTGATACCTTTGTGAACCAACAGATTAGATAAAAATGTAACGTTGATTGTTGGATCATCTAAATGATCCGGTTTGTATAATTTTAAGTCTTCTGTGATATGAAAAGGATTATAAACAACAGAATATTCAGCTTCTAATCCTTTCAAACTTTCAATTACACTGTGATCGATTGCTATTAAATGATCTGTAAAATTATTGATCTGTTGAATTACATATTTGTTGATTCTTTTAAATCGATGGTCAGCAGCTACACGACTGTGCAGTACCGTTTTGAACCCCATTTTTTTAGCTATCTTCACATAAGGATATAAGCCAATTTCATTGAAATGAATAATGTCTGGTTGGTATTTTTGAAAAATCTCTCTGTAAAAATCATAATTTCGCTTCTTTAGAAAACTCCGAGCCAAAGTAAGCAACTGAAACCTCACACCGGAAGTTGTTACCAATGGGTATGGAATCGGAGATGGAATTACGTTGAATCCTGACTTTTCAAATCTGCCAAAAGCCGGTCCCGGTGGACAGGTAATTAGAAGTTCTATATCAGCTTGTTTTACCAAGGACTCCAACATGAGTCGCAAACTATTGGACGAGCCTCCTTTTCCCGGATTGTGATGTACATAAAGTATTTTCATGATTGATAAAAATCGCGAATGACAGAAGCTACATATTGGATCTGCTCTTCAGACAACTCAGGGTACATAGGTAAAGAAAGAATTTCATTTTGATAGGTGGAAGCGACAGGAAAATCATTAGGTTTGTGCCCTAAATAGTCATAAGCAGGCAGATTTGGAAGTGCCGTGGGATAATGAACGGCAGTGTCCACACCATGAGCACTTAAATGGTTGGCCAACTCATCTCGCTCCTTGGATCGAATCACATATAGATGAAATGTATGCTTGGTTGAAGGGCGTACTTTGGGGCGTTCAATCTGCTTGATATCTTCTAAGCATTCATCATATAAAGCTGAATTCTGAATCCTTTTTTCTGTCCAGTTTAAAATATGAGACAACTTTACATTCAGAACAGCAGCCTGTAACCCATCCAAACGACTGTTTATCCCCTCTATGATATGCTCATGTTTCTTCAATGCTCCATGTCGTGCATACATACGAAATGTATCAGCAAGTTGATCACTATTTGTAATGATACAGCCCGCGTCCCCATAAGCTCCCAGGTTTTTGCCGGGATAAAAACTAAACGAGCCGGCTATACCAATCAAGCCGGCACGGGTTCCCTTATATTCCGAAAAATGAGACTGTGCACAATCTTCAACGACGGGAATATTGTGTTTTGATGCGATGGACATGATGGTGTCCATATCACACATCTGTCCATGAAGGTGCACCGGCATAATGCATTTCGTGTTAGAATTGATCTTCGCTTCCAATGCCTTTTCGTTTATGGAATAAAAATCCGGATCGATATCCACAAAGACCGGTTTTGCGCCGGTTTGAGTAATGGTTTCAGATGATGAAATCCAGCTGTTCGCAACCGTGATCACTTCATCCCTAGGTCCGATCCCCAACATCTTTAGAATGATATAGAGTGAATCAGTACCATTCGCGGTTGAAATGCAGTGTTTCACCCCATAAAGTGATGCAAAATTTTTCTCGAAGTTTGCAACATGTTCACCGCCAATAAAAGCCGTATTCTCTAAAACGTCAGAAATGGCGGCATCAATCTCATCCTTTATAGATTCATATTGCGCCTTCAAATCCACAAA
>Ga0136558_1000799_pt1 | contig 16834 bp, 14 predicted proteins | sample AntRauTorckE6833_FD_101391 | JGI IMG/M metagenome (GOLD analysis project Ga0136558, IMG submission 101391) | Saline lake microbial communities from Rauer Islands, Antarctica - Metagenome Torckler E6 #833 | ecosystem: Environmental > Aquatic > Non-marine Saline and Alkaline > Saline | place...
CTTGGGTATTTTTGGTGATTCACCTAATTGCACATATGGTCCAAATCGTCCGTTCATTACATACATATTTTCTCCTGTTTCTGGGTGCTGACCAAGAGGTTCTTCATTACCGATTTCTTTACCATTAATGGTCAGCGCTCCTTCGCAATCTGGGTATGTAGAACATGACAAAAATTTACCAGCACGTCCAAGTTTTATATCCATGGGAGCTTTACATGTTGGGCATTTAAATTTATCATCAGCGCGCCCAAGTGTGGTTAGTTTTGGAATATCTTCCTTGGCTATGACGGCCTTTTCAAATGGTCCATAAAATTCACGCAGGGTAGGAGTGTATTCACGATCACCGTGCGCAATATCATCCAAGCGATCCTCCATGTCAGCGGTAAAATCATCGCTAATATAGTCTGTAAAATTTTCCTCTACGAATGTTGATACAACGTCACCGGTATCTGTTGGAATCAAGGTGCGTCCTTCTTTATTCACATATCCACGATCTTGCAATGTTCGCATGATTGAGGCATAGGTAGACGGACGTCCAATTCCACGTTTTTCAAGTTCTTTGACGAGACCCGCTTCGCTATAGCGATGTGGGGGTTGGGTTTGTTTATCTTCGCGCTCAATTTTTTCGCATTGTATTTCATCACCCTGTTTTAATTTAGGCACCTCGGTGTCTTCGCCACGACTACGAGGGTCAGCAGCAAACCATCCAGGGAATAATACACGAGAACCCGTCACTGAGAATGTTGAGAAGTCTTGTGTAGCAATACCACTGTCATTCCCGTGTGGACGGGAATCTTGTGAAGTGCCCTCAGAGATCCCCGCCTGCGCGGGGATGACAGCTTCTGAAACAGAAGCTGTCACTTTGGTGCGCATTAATTTTGCAGATGCCATTTGTGATGCAATGGTGCGCTCCCAAATTAACTGGTAGAGACGTTTTTGTTCTTCGGTTGCACCAATAGATTTATTTTTTGAAATGCGTGTAGGACGAATCGCCTCATGAGCTTCCTGGGCATTTTTAGATTTTGATTTAAATACTTTAAGTTCAACATATTCTTTTCCAAATACGTCTTCAATAACATGTGCGATTTTTCCAACGGCTTCTTTGGAAAGATTGGGGCTGTCAGTACGCATATAGGTAATGTGACCTGCCTCGTACAGTTTTTGCGCCGCACGCATAGTTTGTGAAGGACTCATACCAAGCCGTGTACTGGCCACTTGTTGTATTGTAGAAGTAGTAAACGGTTGTCGCGCTTTGCGCGTCGTTTCAGTTTCTTTGATTTTTGATATTGACCATGTTCCAGCCATGCCTTTTTTAATAACCTCATCTGCAACGTCTGATTTAGAAAATTCAGTATCACAGTCTAATTGAAATTGTACAGAATTTTTTTTAAAAAAACCATGCAGCAGAAAATAATCTTCAGGATTGAACGCACGAATTTCTCGTTCGCGTTCCATAATAATGCGCAAAGCGGGGGATTGCACACGTCCTGCTGACAATCCGTAGCGAACCTTTTTCCATATGAGCCCTGAAAGGTCGTATCCAAAGATTCGGTCGAGCACGCGACGAGCCTCTTGAGCGTGACGAAGATTTTGATCAATATCACGAGGGTGCTGTAAAGCTTCTTTAATTGCAGTTTCAGTAATCTCGTTAAACGTAACGCGCTTGATAGGCGCGGTAACCTTTCCGTCTTTCACTAGGATTTGCTCCAAATGCCATGCAATAGCTTCTCCTTCACGGTCGGGGTCGGGCGCAAGGATAATTTCGGATGCTTTTTCAGCTAGAGCTACTAATTCTGATACAACTTTTTTCTTGCTAGGAGAGATTTGATAATGCGGAATAAAACCACCAGGGATATCAACAGCGTCTTTATTAGATTTAGGAAGGTCACGAACATGCCCGACAGAGGAACGAACGATAAACTTTCCTTCCATATCTGAAAGGTATTTCTCGATAGTCTTTGCTTTTGATGGTGACTCTACAATTACGAGCTTCATGTTGATAATTAGTAACACTCTTTTAATTTTTTTGCAAATTAGCTTCGGTGTACTTCTCCAAGTGATTCAGTGATTAAGCCTTTGATTTCCATCATCGCCAGCAGGGCGTTTGCATCACTTGGAGACATAGAAAGTTTGCGTATTAGGTTGCCTTTACTCATAGGGCTAGCCAGTAATTGCAGTACTAATTTTTCATCCTCGGTGCATCCTTGCATCGCATCAGCAGGCGTGACATTAGTAACATCGAATCCTAGGGCATCTAGAAGTTCCTCAGGTGTAGTTATTGGTGTCGCACCTTCACGAATAAGCTGGTTAGCACCCTCGGACGTTTCGGAAAAAATTGAACCCGGAACTGCATACACATCACGATTATATTCTGTTGCCAATCGAGCAGTAATGCGTGTACCGGATTTCACCCCTGCTTCTATAACAAGAGTCGCTTGTGAGATTCCTGCCATGATTCTATTCCTTTTGGGAAATGTCCAATGTGCTGCTGGAGTGGTAGGTTCAAATTCTGAAAGCAGGGCACCACCTGCGTCAAGTATTTCTTCTGCTAGTCTGCGATTGGTTGCAGGATACAGTACCGAGGTATCTAATCCTGACCCTGGGATAGCAATTGTTTTTAAATTGGCATTCAGTGCAGCTCTATGTGCAATAGCATCCATACCAAGAGCGAGCCCGGACACAATAACAATGGGGTATCCTCGCAATCCTCTAATAAGAGACTCACACACATCCTTGCCGTATGTTGTATATTTTCGTGAACCAATAACCGTGAGGTAAATGGTATGTTCAGGATCAGGTAGTGAACCTTTGGTATAGATGCGCTTTGGTGCATCAGGAAGATGACGTAGAAGATCGGGGATAGTGCTCATAATGATGAGTATTACATACAATGCATTATATAATTCTAAACTATAATTTTTATTATTAACATGCATCTGCTATTATACGAGTATGTTAGACATAAAATTCATTAGAAATAATAGTGACGTTCTCAAAGAAGCGGCACGCAAAAAACAGGTTGATATAGATATTGATGCGTTGATAGATCTTGATGATACACGCAAGCAAAAACAACAGCTTGTAGATAGTTTACGAGAAGAGCAAAATGCTGTATCTAAAAATGTGGCAACAGCAGACTCTCAAGAAATCCGCGATCAGCTTATTACTGAAATGAGAGGTTTGAAAGAAGATTTACAAAAACACGAAGCAGAACTTAAAGAAATACTACAACAGTGGAAAGAATTAATGATGCGTGTTCCTAATGTTCCTGATATGTCAGTTCCCGAAGGGGGTGGTGAAGAAGATAATGTAGTGATAAAGACTTGGGGTACTATTCCAGAGTTTGATTTTGAACCCAAAGATCACATTGAATTAATGACTAATCTAGGCATGGTTGATTTCGAGCGAGGCACCAAGGTGCACGGGTTTCGTGGGTATTTCTTAACCAACGAAGGTACAGAGCTACAGTGGGCATTATGGAATTATGCACGTGCATTTTTCAAAAAGAAGAATTTTAATCCAATTACACCACCTACGATTGTACGCAAGCAACACTTGTTTGGCACGGGGCACTTACCAGGGGATGCAGATGATATTTTTCAAACACAGGACGATGACTATCTTGCTGGAACATCAGAAATTGCCCTGATGGCATATCATTCAAATGAAATAATGAAGGAATCTGATTTACCGAAACGCTACCTTGGGTTTTCTCCATGTTATCGACGCGAAGCGGGAAGTCACGGTGCTGATACTAAAGGCTTGGTGCGTGTGCATGAGTTCTACAAATTGGAACAATTGATTTTATGCGAAGCAAGTCATCAAACATCTGTTGAATTTCATGAGGAAATCAATCGTAACTTTGAGGAGTTTATAGAATCTCTAGGATTGCCATATCAACAGCTTGTATTGTGTACAGGAGATATGAAAAATGCACAGGTTAAGTCATATGACATCGAAGTGTGGGTACCATCTCAAAAATCATATCGTGAACTTTCAAGTGCATCCTACTATCACGATTTTCAAACACGAAGGTTTAATATTCGTTATACCGATGACGATGGAATAAAGCGTTTTGCACACTCCCTAAATTGTACTGCTGTTGCGACGCCACGCATATTGGTTCCCTTGGTAGAGAATAATCAGAATGCAGATGGGTCAATTACTATACCTGAGGTGCTCCGTCCGTATATGGATAGCGATCGTATTACTAATTAGTGCTAATACGGTATGGGTATTTTTACACGACGTGTAACAACCAAAAAAACCGCTCGCAAAGAACGCAAAAAGCGTACCTATATTTTGATTGCATGGATGGTGCTTATTATTTCGTTTGTTGCACTATTCGTATTACTCCTCTATACGCCATTCGTGAGCATTCAAAAAATAGTGGTGTCACCAACATCAACATTACATCCCGGTGACCTAGCTACAACTATTCAGAAATCTCTTGATTATAGATCTCTATGGGTAATTCCTCATGCGACATGGATGACATTACCGCGTAAAGATGTAAAAGCTCAGGTGATGGAGACATATCCTCGTGTAAAAGATATTTCTCTAGGTGTGCAAGATTTTAGTAGATTGGTCGCTGATGTGACCGAGTGGGATCCCGAATATCTTTGGTGTGGGTATATCGGTTATGTAGTGAATACTCAAATTGAGGAAGATATATTAAGCGAAGAAGACGTTGTTACAGCAGACATTATACCGATAGAGAATCGTGAACTGCTATCTATTCCAGATACGGCAGAATGCTTATACGTCGATCGAAGCGGTGTCGTATTTGCAGAGGCTCCACGATTTTCTATAGGTGTATACGATATGTTTTATACTACCGATAGTGCGCGTAAAGATGTCACACTGTCAGAGCGCGTACTGGACGAAGAACTTTTCAATAGAATAAAAAAATTAAGAAGCGCATTTTCAGAGCACGGCGTGGAGACCTCATATGCTGTTCTAGAGTCACATGATGATATGCGTCTAGGTATTGAGTCAATTAATGGTGTGCGTGTGCCTGATGCGATGTTGCGCATACATATGGGCATGTTAGCAGAAGATACCATAGAGCTATTACAGTTAACTATTGTGCATGAAAACTTTACAAAACGTTTCATCGAAAATTCTGATGCACTTGAGTATATCGATGTACGTTTTGATGGGAAGATTTTATTTCGTTTCCGCTCATAGTAATGTTGACGTAGGTATAATAATAGGTAGTATTCCTAATCAGTATGATCACTTTTGGTTTTTGGAAAAAATTGCATACACCAATATTCTCTCTCGCGCCGATGGCAGATGTGACAGATACAGTTTTTCGTGATGTGATAGCAAAATACTCGCGCCATGGTGAACCGGGTGGTGGTCCTCATGTATTTTGGACAGAATTTGTAGCTTCAGACGGCTTGGTGCATCCTGATGCGAGAGAAAAACTCAGTGTTGATTTGCGTTACAACGAAGGGCAGCGACCTATCATTGCACAGATTTTCAGTGGTGATCCTGACAATATGCGAGAAGCAGCAAAGGTATGTCGGGAGCTCGGCTTTGATGGTATTGATATTAATATGGGATGCCCTGAACGGGTGATAGTAAAACAGGGTGCAGGTTGTGGTTTGATTCGTACGCCAGAAACGGCAATCGAGGTAATCAAAGCAACCCAGGAAGGGGCTGGAGATATTCCCGTATCGGTAAAAACACGCATTGGCTTTAGCAAAGATGAATTAGAAGCGTGGGTCCCTGTATTATTATCTGCAAATATTCCAGTATTAACAATGCATATGCGAACACGCAGTGACATGTCAAAAGTTCCCGCAAAGTGGAATTTGATGCACGAAATTGTGCGTATGCGAGATGAGTTTTCACCCGATACGTTGATATTTGGTAATGGTGACGTGACGGACTTAGATCATGCACAGCAATTGGTTGATGAGACAGGGTGTGATGGGGTAATGCTGGGACGTGCAATATTTGGAAATCCCTGGTTATTTGATACAAATAAAAAAGAGGTGACAGTGCGAGAAAAACTGATTGCTATGCTCGAGCATACAAAACAATACGTCGAAGACCTGGGTGAGCACAAGAATTTTAATATTATGAAAAAACATTACAAGGCATATGTGAATGGTTTTCCTCATGCTAAAGAATTGCGTGTGCAATTAATGGATTGTCGTACGTGCGAAGAAATAGAGATACTAACAAAAAAATTTATGGAGGACTTTCCTGAATTGTTAGGTATTGTTGTTGGAAAGCATTTTGATCCAAAGTACGAGTAGGAGTAATATAGCTGAATATTAAGTAGAACCAATCTTTCAATTTAAACTCAAGTTTTTTCCTTTAGAGAAAAAACCGCCCCGTCTAGAGGGCGTCTTGAAATTGTCTCGTTTTTTGCAATACTTTTTTGGAGAGGTAAAAAAATATGAATTTGTCTATTAAATGTTTTAGATGCTTGGCATTATGACTGAAACTCATGTTATACTGTTGTTCATGACAGAACACATCGCCCTATACCGAAAATATCGACCAAAAAACTTTGACGAGGTTCTCGGTCAAGATCATATTGTAACTGCACTGCAGGGTACTATTGATAACAAGAAAATATCCCATGCCTATTTATTCTCTGGCATTCGCGGCACAGGAAAGACGACCGTTGCTCGTATATTTGCTCATGAAATTGGTGCTACCGATAATGATATATATGAAATTGATGCTGCTAGCAATCGAGGTATTGATGACGTGCGCGAATTACGCGAAGCAGTACAAACAATCCCTATTGATTCTCCGTACAAGGTGTACATCATTGACGAGGTACATATGTTAACCAAAGACGCTTTTAATGCATTGTTAAAAACACTCGAAGAGCCACCAGCCTATGTTGTATTTATCCTAGCTACCACTGAACCTGAAAAAGTATTAGATACCGTACGGTCTCGCTGTCAGATGTTTGCATTTCGTCAACCGAACGAGCAATTGCTACAAGATGTAGTAATAGATATTGCTAAAAAAGAAGGGAATACAATTGATAAAGAAGCAGCAGAATTAATCGCTCTGTTAGGCGACGGATCATTCCGCGATACTGAAAGTGTGTTACAAAAAGTATTATCTTCATCTAGCGAGAAAAATATTACCGCTGATATGGTTGCTGAATTAACGGGTGCGCCGACGACGCAAATTATTCATGATTTGGTAGAAGCATTGGCAAGAGGGGATGCAGATAAAGGGCTTCAGGCAATACACCGCGCTGTTGAGCAAAGCGCATCCATGTCGCTACTGTTATCGCTACTCATTCAAAAAGTACGCCTTGTATTACTATTGCGTTACGCTCCTGGTATGAAGAAAGACATCGCTGATGACGTGTCGGAAGATGAGTTTGCATTCCTAGAGAAATTTGTAGGCGCAGAAGGGAAGGATCTGAATTCTAAAACACTACAACAATTAGTTGAAGCATCAAAAATGATGAAGTATGCAAGTGTGCCGAGTGTGGCTTTGGAGATGATTTTTTATAGCTAAATCTAAGCAATATCAATCTCATGAATTGAAGCGTTCTCTATCTTTCTTAGAAGTTTGTTTTGGTATAGTTTATATAGCAATCTGATGACACCACCATGCACCACAATCAGAACTTTTTTGCTCACGTGTTTCTCGGCTACCTCTTTAAGTACAGTATCAAGTCGTTCAGAAACGTCATGTACAGATTCTCCATTAAAAGGTTTATAGTCATATTCTTGTGCCAGGCCTAAGTCTTGCATGTTAGGTTGCACGTTCTCATTAATTTCCGTCCATGATTTTCCGCCAAGCAACCCAAAGTTTTCTTCTCGTAGGCGTTCGTCAAATGTAACAGGTAATTGTAATTTCTCGTTTATAACCTCAGTTGTTTGTTTGCATCGAAGCAAGTCTGAAGAGTAGATTATAGAAAAACTCTCTTTCATATTATTTGCGGTAGCTTTAGCTTGCTCAATACCAGTATTAGTCAAAGGGCTATCTATCCAACCAGTACAGACCTTGCGTAAGTTATGTTCGGTTTCTCCATGGCGTACAAAATAAAGTTTCATATACCTAATACCTGTTTAGGATTATCTGGAAAGTTAACTTCGTCCCAAAATGAAATACTGGTAGGTTTTAATATATAAAAAGCTCTACCATCAGGTTTGTTCTCTAGGGCTTCGGCAAGTCGACTTGCTTTCATTCCAAATTTTTTGCCATACAGATTATACACTCGCTCCATATCAGGTAGTGGAACTTCAAAAGCATCGCCAGTTATCTGTAGGGCTTGTTTATTTTTGCTATCATGTACGATTGTCGCGGCAACTCGTGTATCTTTTATTATTTCTTTGGAGTGTCGGCGAGCACGCGTAGATGTCCAATAAATATTGTTATTCTCGTCTGCTACAAAATAAACATTACAAAGCCATGGTTGACCCTTAGAAACTGTAGCTAGTTGCATAAGTTCGCTATTAGTAAGATACTCTTGAAGTAATTTTTCTAGGTTCATATATTTAGTTTATCATAAATTATGTAGAGATAGGGATTCGGTCACAAATCACTAATTCAGATTCTTAATTTTCAAGTCGACGTGGACAGGGGATCGTCCCTCGATATTGGCATTTCAAGGGCAGGGAACACTCACTGCTCACTTCGTTGCGCTTCCAAACCCCTCGGTTTGAATAATTCCGCCACGGGAAAACATGTGTTTTCCCGACCCCTTTCCAGTTCGAATCCCTACGCAAGGCACGTAGTTGCCTTGCTGTCCGACAGCCCCAAAACAAAAAAATAGCAGGAAAACCTGCTATTTTTATGGGGCTGTCGGACAGGGATTCGAACCCCGATTACCTGGACCAAAACCAGGCGTCCTACCATTAGACGATCCGACAAGATCGTGTACCATTATGTCCTGCCTGAGGTAGGCAGATAAACCGATAGTACGGAGTAAAGAGTACCTTATTTTTAATTTTTTTTCAAATAGATAGGGGTTTATTTAGTTTCAATCTTTACCGACTGCTCTAACCGGCGCATATCTGCCAATAATTTAGAACGATCTTTATTGTGAAGAATTATATTAAATACAGATTTTCCCCCATTTTTTGCATATACTGCACGGTCACCAATTTTTTTGTGTACATTGATTAAATGAAATGACTCTAATTCTTGTGCACGCTTGATACCTTTCAATGAGGTAATTTTTCCTTCATTTTTGGCAAAGAACTTCATCGCAACGGTATGACCCAGTACTTTTTTAGGAATTGTTGGTTTTTTTGGAATACGAATGTCTATATCATTTGCCGTATGGTCGATGCCATAGGACAATTCATACATCGTATTACGAAACCCTCCTACGCGCGGTCCAACCTCGATAACTTTCCAACCTTTTTCTGTACGCATAAGTTCGACATGCGCAGTGGTACTACGCAGACCCAAGGCGTGGATGGCTTCGGTAGCAACAGCACGTGCTTCTTGTACATGTTCTTTGTTTAATTTTGTTGGTGTTATTTGTGTATAACCAAAGAAATCATCAAATCCTATAGATCGCCCTGTCTGAATATCTGCGATTGGGCAGAAATATATTTTCCCACGACTGTTTACATATCCATCGATAGAATACATATCACCATCCATAAATCCTTCGACAAGTACACCAGGTTTAATGCCGTTGTTACGTTCACGACTGAGCTTGTTTACCTTGCGTAATACTTTGCGTAGGTTTTTTACGAGCTCTTCTTCGTGGTAACAAATTGAGACGAGCACGCTTTGCGCCAAGCCTGAGGGTTTAATAACCATAGGATAACCAACTTTGCTTTTTATCTTTTCAATAGTTGTTCTGGTGCTGTCCTTTGCCACCATATAGGACGGTGTAATTTTAGAATTATATGCACGAAAACGACGTCGCATGGCAATTTTATCAATTGACCATAGTAATGATTCCTGTGTTGGTGTTCGCTGGTATGAGATAAATGGAATTAATGAGATAAAGTCCGGAATAGCAGCCTCGTTGCGACAGGTTACCGCCTTGATTTGATCTGCATATGGTTGGAGCCCCGTTATAATAGATTTTGGTGATGAGAAGCGAACCTTGAGTGCTACGTCAAAGATTTCTCGATATTTTTTTTCATCGGAAAATTCGCCACTGTAAATAATACCAAGGCGTATATCTGGGTTTTTCAACTTGTATTCTCGAATGTCGGCGAGAGGGGCTTTATTACCGACGAAAAGTACAAGGTCTTTTTTAGAGTGAGTTTGGGTCATAAAAAATACCTCAAAGGTATAGCGTATATAGTACAAGATGCCAGGTCCAAGTCAATAGTGTTGCCAGTTCGATATGTGTGGTATAGTCAATATATGAGTACAAACCCATTTGATCTATATGAAGAATTTGTTCATAAAATTGCCAAGCGCGATAATCTTGATGAAACTATTACACAGCAATTACTGACTCCTGATGCTGTGCATAAAGAGGTATTTAGTATAAAGCGTGACTCAGGAGAATCTGAATCGATAGAGGTGTATCGTGTACAGTTTTCAAATGCACGCGGTCCATACAAAGGCGGCATACGGTTTCACCCAGAGGCACACTTGGATGAGGTTAAAACATTGGCAGCATTAATGGCAGTTAAAACATCAGTAGTAAATATACCGATGGGTGGCGGTAAAGGAGGCGCAGTCGTAGACACCAAACAGCATAGCGCAGGTGAGATTGAGCAAATTGCACGCGGTTGGATGCATAGTATGCAAAATGTTGTTGGTGTCGATAAGGATATTCCAGCACCTGACGTATATACGAATTCACAAATAATGAGTTATATGTTGGATGAATATGAGCGCCTACATGGCTACAGTTCTCCTGGGGTGATAACCGGAAAACCTCTTGTGTTGGGTGGCAGTCAAGGGCGGTCAGTTGCAACATCGCTAGGAGGAGTTTTTATTATTGAACAATTGTGTGCAAAGTTACATAAAAAACCACCAGAAACAACAGTAGCCATACAAGGTTTTGGGAACGCCGGTTATCACGCTGCACGAATTTTAGCAGAACGTGGTTATAAAATAATCGCTGTATCTGATAGTGGTGGTGGTATTTCAACAATGCACGGATTAGATATTGAACATGTACAATCCGTTAAACAAGAACACGGATCAGTAACGGCGGTAGATGGGGTAGAGCATGTCTCTAATGCGGAATTGCTCGAGCTAGAATGTGACATTCTTATCCCAGCAGCACTAGGAGATGTAATAACCTCAGAGAACGCATCAAAGATCCGTGCAGACATTATAATTGAGCTTGCCAATGGTCCGTTGACCAAAGAAGCTTCTGCTATGCTTGACAAAGATACACATGTAGTTCCTGATGTTTTGGCTAATGCGGGTGGTGTGACGGTAAGTTATTTTGAGTGGGTGCAAAACCGCACTGGATATTATTGGGACGAAGATGAAATATTCACACGTCTTGAGAAAATCATGCACGCAGCATTCGAAGATGTGTGGACTACTGCAAAGGAGGAATCGGTCACTTTGCGCGAAGCAGCCTATATCGTAGGTCTGCGACGGATTATTGAATCGTTGCGTCTGCGAGGTAGGCGAACGTAATAACGCGCATAGACGCTTAGGTAATTTTTTTATATTAGAACTATGACAGATTCACTATGGATGACAAGTATGCGTATTGTATTGGGTGCTGTACTTTTTATCAGTATGTATTTTGTAAGTGCATGGATAGTCATAGTAGCTGCGGTTCTTTTAGCATTTGTATTTAAATACTATATAGAGGTCATATTATTAGGATTATTGCTCGATGCGATGTATGGCATTGGCTCACAGCAGGCTTTTGTAGCATGGTATACGGTGATTGGATGTATTGGTTATGGCGTCGTCGCCTTTTTACGTTCACGACTTAGCTGGTACGACTAATCTATTATATTACTATGAATCTATGGCAACGACTCAATCGAAAAAACAGACGCTATCATGTTGACCCTGATGAGATTTTTTTGGACTCACAAAACTTACCCAATTTTAATACACAACAATTTGAAGGCGTTATTGAAAAGCCTATCAGTAAAAGAGCGATACTTGGATTTGGCTTTGTTTTACTAATAGGAGGATTAATTTTTATTGCTCGACTTGGTTTTTTACAGGTTGTCCAAGGTGAATCCTACTACAATCGTAGTGAGTCAAATTATGTATTTAACCAGCTCCTTTTTGGAGATAGAGGTATTATTACTGATCGTAACGGTGAAATGCTCGCATGGAATAGATCTGGTGAACATGATGAACCATTTTCATATCGTGACTATATTGACCAACCTGGATTTGCACACGTGCTTGGCTATGTTCGCCATCCGAAACAAGATAGTTCGGGTGTGTTTTGGCGAACAGAATTAGAGGGTGTTGCCGGAGTAGAGTTGCAAAGCGAAGATACGTTACGTGGTGAACCCGGGCAACATATGATTGAGGTTAATGCCCAGCAAGAAGTCGTATCATCAGGGCGCCTCGAAGAAGCCATTGATGGAGAAAACGTACGCCTGACTATTGATGCAGGTATGCAAACTCAAATTAATAAAACACTCGCTGCTATGAGTCGTGAGCACGGCTATACAGGTGGCGCAGGAATAGTGATGGATGTTACCAACGGTGAATTGTTGGCGCTGACAAGCTATCCAGAATTTTCTCCAGAGGTACTTTCTCTTGGTAATGATGATGAAGCCATATCTGGATATTTTTCAGATGAATCAAAACCGATGTTGAACCGAACCCTTGGTGGAGTGTATACGCCTGGTTCTATTGTAAAACCATTTTTCGCTCTAGGAGCCTTGAACGAAGGTGTTATTACGCCAAATAAAAAAATAAAAAGTACAGGGTATATAGAAATTCCTAATCCTTATAATCCAAGTAATCCGTCGCGTTTTTATGACTGGCGATGGAGTCGTTACCGTGAAGGTCACGGTATGACTGACGTGTACCATGCGATTGCTGATTCGGTTAACACTTATATGTACGCTATTGGAGGTGGATATAAAGATCAGGAAGGTATTGGTATAGCTGGAATAGAAAAATATGCTATGAAATTTGGTTTAGTAGACATTACAGGATATTCTGATGCAGAGAAGACAGGTCTCGTGCCTACGCCCGAGTGGAAGAAAGAAACGTTTGATGATGACTGGAGATTAGGAGATACCTATAACACGGTAATTGGGCAATTTGGTTTCCAAGTAACACCGATCGCTATGGTTCGCGCCATTAGTGCGCTGGCTAACGGTGGAGATTTGCTTAGACCGAAAATTATTCAAACAACACCAACGCAACGTGAACATATCACTGATATTGATTCTCAATATTACGACGTTATTCGTGAAGCTATGCGACAAGCCGTAACTGACGGAACAGGTTCGCTGTTGAATGTTGACTATGTAGATATTGCCGCAAAGACAGGAACGGCGCAAACTAATGCAAACCGCAGTATTAATGCATGGGCGGTAGGGTATTGGCCAGCAGATGAACCGCAATATGCCTTTGTATTTCTTGCCGAAGGCGCGTCAAGTGATACTCGAACGGGTGCTGCATTGGTGGGGCGTAGACTCTTTGATTGGATGAGAACTGAACGACCAGAATATGTAGGTCTACCAGCACTAGATAACAAAGAGGACGAGTAGTAGGACACAAGCGTTGATTTTTGACTAAAAACAAGCTACTATCGTGTATATGAGTGCCGTACAAATAACACAAGAAAAACAACACGCATTGGACGAGGAGCTTAATGAATTAAAGACACAGAAACGTCCCATGCTTTTAGAGCGCCTACAAACAGCAAAGGAGCTTGGTGATTTATCAGAGAATGCTGAATATCATGCCTCTCGTGATGCACAAGGCAAAAATGAAGATCGCATAAAAGAAATTGAGGCGATACTGCGACAGGCAGTAATTATAAAAAAATCCAACAGCGAAGAAGTCACGCTCACGTCGGTCGCAACAGTTAAAAAGGATGGTGATGATACTGAGCGAACCTTTACGCTGGTGAGTCCACAAGAAGCCGATACTTCTTCAGGTAAACTTTCGGCAGAATCTCCAATTGGTGCAGCTTTGATGGGAAAGAAAAAAGGCGACCTTGCACAAATTGAAACACCGAGCGGATCAACAACATGGCACATATTAGACGTTAATTAAATTTCTCATGGCAACACGTGACGAGTTACAACAAGTACGCGAAGACAAAATAAAAGTATTAGAAAGTGCTGGAATGGATCCGTATCCCGCATCTGTGCCTCGCATGCATGCTCTTTCTGATGTAGCAGATCAGGCAGGTGAGCTAGAAAAATCAGAAGAAGTCATTAGTACAACAGGTCGCATTATGGCAATCCGTGGTGCCGGAAAGATTATGTTTGTCGTTCTTCAGGATGGCGCAACGCGATTCCAAGCGGTATTAAAACAAGACGTCATTGAAAGCGAAGAAAAAATGAGTTTGTTCAAAGACGCTATAGATATTGGAGATTTTGTATCAGTTACGGGTCCATTATTTACCACTAAAAAGGGAGAACCAAGCGTGCTTGTACATGATTGGACTATTGCATCAAAATCATTATTGCCGTTGCCAGAAAAATGGGCAGGTCTTACTGACTCTGACGAACGCTTTCGCAAGCGCTATTTAGATATGTTAATGAACCCAGAGCTGTATGCATTGTTCCAACAGAAAGCTCGATTTTGGGAGGTTACGCGTTCATTTTTAAAAACTGAAGGATTTCTCGAGGTAGAAACACCAACGTTAGAGGTAACCACAGGTGGAGCAGAAGCAAATCCATTTAAAACATATCACAATGATTTTGATATTGATGTGTATATGCGTATATCAGTCGGTGAGTTGTGGCAAAAGCGTTTGATGGCAGCTGGTTTTCCCAAAACATTTGAAATAGGACGCGTATATCGTAATGAAGGATCAAGTCCAGAACATCTACAGGAATTTACTAATATGGAATTCTATTGGGCGTATGCCAACTATCGCGACGGTATGGAGATGACAAAGAAATTGTATCAAACTATTGCTACAGAAGCTTTTGGGCGTACTGAATTTACGACACGCGGACATACGTTTGATTTGGCTGATGACTGGGCAGAAATTGACTATCGTGATGAGGTGAAAAAACAAACAGGTATAGATGTGCTTGAATCAAGCGAAGAAGATATGAAAGCAAAACTTGATGAATTAGGTGTGAAATATGCTGGAGACAATCGTGAGCGATTGATGGATACGTTGTGGAAATATTGTCGAAAAAATGTTGCAGGTCCAGCATTTTTAATACATCATCCAAAATTAGTATCACCACTATCAAAATCATGCCCAGATAATCCAGAACTAACAGAACGCTTCCAAGTCATCCTGGCAGGGTCCGAGGTTGGAAATGGCTTTTCAGAATTAAATGACCCACGTGAACAACGTGCACGGTTTGAAATTCAACAAAAATTAATTGAATCAGGCGACGAAGAAGCTATGATGCCGGAGTGGGAATTCGTAGACATGCTCGAACATGGTATGCCACCAGCGTGTGGGTTTGGGTTTGGAGAAAGATTGTTTGCATTTCTTGTGGACAAACCTATTCGAGAGACGCAGATGTTTCCGTTGATGAAGCCGAGGGAAAAATAAATATATCTATGGTAAAAACCAAATAAAAAGACTGTAAGAAATGATGGCTTTTTATTTGATTTGTTTTCATGTTATACAAAACCGCAAAACAGCGGTTTTTTATGTATGGAGCACTTATCCACATCACCCGTGAAACACAAACTTGTGGGAAACAGTGGGACGCGGTATACTATATGTGGGATGAAGTGGGACAGAGTGGTATAAATAAAATTATGTTAATTGGAGAATACAATCACACACTGGATGACAAAAAGCGATTATCGCTACCTAGTAAGTTTCGTAAAGAATTAGGTAAAGACATTGTTATCACCCACGGATTAGATCATTGTTTATTCATATATTCAAAAACGGAATGGAAGAAGTTTGCTGAAAAATTGGGTGAGCTGTCAATGGGACAGGCTGATTCACGAAGTTTCACACGCTTTATCTTGGGTAGTGCCGTAGAGGCAACATTCGATAAGGCGGGACGTATCCTTATTCCAGATTTTTTGAAAAAGTTTGCAAAGCTAGGTAATAGCGTCGTTGTTGCCGGTATCGGCAATCGTGTTGAGCTCTGGAATGAAAAGAAATGGAATTCCTATCAGAAAGGGCTTGAGGAGAATGCTGATACACTTGCCGAGAAGCTGGGGGATATAGGAATGATTTAATTTGTATCTTTACTTTATAGAATGATGTTTGTTGTTCTATAAACCGAAGATGGAAATTATGACGAATTTACATACAACTACAGACCGTCATATACCTGTTCTTTTACATGAGGTACAAGAAATGTTGTCTATCCAATCTGATGATTGTGTCATTGATGCAACACTTGGTGCTGGAGGTCATGCCACAGCGATACTTGAGAAACTAGGTTCAAAGGGCATCTATGTCGGTATTGATCAGGATACTGATCAACTGGCTATTACACGTCAGTATCTTGATTCACTCGACTCACCAGCAACCATCCATACGGTGCATAATAATTTTAGAAATATAGCTGAAATTATTTCACGATTAGATATAAGTCCGACAAAGATATTGTTTGACCTAGGTTTATCATCGATGCAGTTAGACACACCGTCATATGGAATGTCATTCCGATTCGATGCACCGCTTTCTATGGTAATGGACAAGGAGAACGCAATTGTTACCGCCTTTGATGCTGTGAATGATTGGGAGGAAGAGACACTCGCCGACATCATCTATGTATTTGGCGATGAGCGATATGCGCGCCGA
>Ga0136558_1000807_pt1 | contig 16739 bp, 19 predicted proteins | sample AntRauTorckE6833_FD_101391 | JGI IMG/M metagenome (GOLD analysis project Ga0136558, IMG submission 101391) | Saline lake microbial communities from Rauer Islands, Antarctica - Metagenome Torckler E6 #833 | ecosystem: Environmental > Aquatic > Non-marine Saline and Alkaline > Saline | place...
TATGGGCTATGTTTGAAGAGAAGTATCATGCACAGCTAACGAAAAAGTAAGTTTTATAATTGCCCAATAAAAAAACAAAAAGCCGCCCCAGAGAAATTTGGGGCGGCCGCAACATAGCAACAGAATGTCAGTCGCTTACACGAGCTGTCACCGTGAACGAATGTGCCTCTTTGCGACAGAATGATTTGATGTGGTGAAAGCCGGCCTTGTACAAAGCGGTTTCAAGCTCAGACGGTTGATAGGCGGCATACCACATTTCAGGCTGGTCGTTCTCATCGTAGAGCATCCGTTCGTAACTGGATTCTTCGTCGGGCAGCACGATATAAAGCAGACCACCAGGTCGTAGGACACGCTGCCATTCACGCAGGTGTGTGAGCAGTTCCAACTTAGGTACTTGGTGCAACATACAGCAACACCAGATACCGTCGATGGACTCACTGAGTACGTTCAGGTTCGTGCCCGACATCACCACAAACGAGGTGTCGGGTGTGCTCAGTTGGGCTGCTTGCACCATGGCGGCCGAATAATCGACACCCAGATACTGCAGTTCTGCATCGAGAAAATGATACGCGAGCCGACCCCAGCCACAGCCGATATCGAGAACACGGGTTCCCGATAGTTGGGTAAGGAATAGAGCCAGGTCTTCGGTTGGTTCGGTCAGTTCATGGTCGTTCCAGGCTTCTTTGATAGCAAACGCGTCGCTATTGGCCCGGTTAATGGTATCGAGGGTTGACGTATTCGTCGATAAAATGTGCGACATGAGATTCTCCTGTAGATATATTGCGAAAGAACGGATGGTATTGCAACCATTTACACCATATAACACCTATCTATTTTGTAAAGAAATTCAGTATAAATTATAAAGAGTAACAAATTAAAAATACTCTGGTAAATCCAGAGTAATGAAAGAAGAACGGTGACCCTGCCGGAACACAGTGGTTCCGGCAGGACTGGTCTTGTGTGAGCCTCAGGAGGCGTTATCTTGCAGGGCCTCGAGGCAGGCCTCGGCAAGATCGCGGTTGGAGGAGCTTGCTCCGGGTACCGTGACCCAGCCGGCATCGGCCAAGGCGCTGCGTTGCCGGTAAGAGCTTTCTTCGTTGATGGCCGCGAACTTGGTTTCGAACTCTGGGTCACTCTGTGCTTGAGCCACGCAGACTGGCGTGAGCGCCTCGGTGACCGCTGCTTCGCTGCGGTCCTCAGCCAGTGTGTTTGCACCGCCGGCAGTGTGCCAGCCGAACCCAGCGAATCCAATGATGCTCATCAAAATAGCACCACCGACGGCACCGAGTGCCATTGGTTTGAGTTGTTCCATGGTTTATACCTCTCCTGTGTGACAGAAAGAACAACGGCCCTTTCCAATAGTCAGCCTAGCACACATTTTTATACGCTACGTAACGGAACATAGTTATAGTATCTGTCGATGGTTTTAGCCGTAATAGTTTTTAATTTTGGTATGGTATATAAAAAATATATACGCATTCTTAATGCTGTTTCTACAATTTTACTTGAAAAGGGAGTGATATACTGTTGGTAATGGCCCAGAAGTTACTTATTTTGTTTTTATATGGAACGGTGGCAGGTAGTGCCTATCTGGTACATTTCTATACGCTCCAACCATTAACTGAAAAAGTGTTCCATAGTGCATTGGTATTGACTGTATTGTACGCAGTATTGAATGTTGGTATCGAGAGAGTGATAGTCCATCGCATTACCGATAGTAAGACACGCTATAGTCTACGGAAAGCCGTATCGCTCGCTACGATACTATTAGTCGCTGTGATTTGGCTTCGTATTTGGGTGGCAGATCCACAAGCGTTATTGGTAGCCTACGGAGTGTTAGCAGCTGGTTTGGCGGTGGCCTTGCAAGATTTGGTTAAGAACCTGGCCGGTAGCATTATGATATTCATTACTGGTATGTATCGAGTGGGGAACCGAGTTGAGATTAATGGTACCTATGGTGATGTAATTGATATCGGTCTTTTTAATACAACCATGCTCGAGGTGCGCGGCTGGTTGCAGGCGGATCAAGCTACTGGCCGTATCACCACGGTACCAAACGGTGTGGTGCTCTCACAGCCCATAAAAAATTTTACTAAACTACACAAATATCTTTGGGATGAGTTACAGATAGTAATAACGGCTGAGAGTAATTGGCAAGAAGCTATGCGCATTCTAGGTGAGATAGGTGAAGAACATACTCGAGAATTTATTACTGCTGCTGAAAAAAGTCTGACCAAATTAGAGCGGTATTATTATGTCGAAGGTCATGTATTGAAACCAAATGTGTACATTGCTCCAGCCACGGATGGATATGCGTTGTCATTACGTTACGTGGTAGATGCGTGGCAACGCCGAAGTACAAGCTCGGATATTTGGGGGCATATAATCAGTATTATTGATGAGCGTGATGATATTTTTATTGCTCCGACCACACTGTCGCACATAGAATATCCGCTTCCACAATAAGAACTGTAAGTCGTTTTGTCTGTGACTCACGTCTACTTTTTATCGGGCGTTGTTTTGTATAACGAGAAGGATAATTAATGGCTTATAATGTAGCTATTGGATGTATTCATATACGAGAACACTTAATTTATTTTTGTCAAATATTATTAAAAAACTAGTTAATTCTAAAGAATATCAATATTTTAAAGTAAAGGTACTTGACGAATTTCGTGGATGAAATTACGGTAAAAAGTGAGGCGTCTTGAGAAATTTTCTTGAGATGAGATATACAAATATTTATTTGTTTATAAGTTCTAACACGTAATAACAACACACCTATGGGTATTCTTGCTTGGATTATTCTTGGAGGAATCGCTGGTTGGATTAGTTCGCTTATCGTTGGTAAAGATGCTTCGATGGGAATTATTGCCAACATTGTAGTTGGTATTATCGGAGCGTTTATTGGCGGTTTCGTCTTTAGCTTACTGGGTGGTAGTGATGTGACAGGCTTTAACTTGTACAGTTTAGGAGTTGCAGTAGTTGGGTCTGTCATATTGCTTGGAATTGCTCGGTTCTTTAGTCGAACCTAGTGCGATGCAGTGCAACCGGAGTGATTATTAAAAGATAATCATTTTGTCGTATGCAATTACGCAACATGCAACAGAACACTGTCGTTGAAAATGATCATGTTGTAGCTGAAGAGAAGGCTGGGTTTGGTGACCAAATAGTACCGGGACACCAAACCACTTTACCGAATGATACTGCTGAACAGATACAGGGGTGGTCGGTGGTCGGTACGATTAGTTAACTGACTAGATTGCTAAAACATTCACTTGGTAAGGATAAGTTATTCGTTAAAATCTAGAAAGAAAATTATGATAGATAAAAATAAACGATTCGTACAGAGTAATAATTTACAAAAAGGAGCCGGTGCCGCATGGGTGATTGGTATTGTAGCCGTGCTCGCATTGGTATTGGCATGGGTGGCATTTAACCGCTCTGGTCAAGATGTCGTACCCACTGCTGTTGAGGAAAGTCAGGAAGCTGCCGAGGCAACTGAAAATGCGGCTGAAGAAGCAGCTGAGGAAACGTCAGAGGCAGCCACAGAAGCTTCTACAGAAGCAGAGCTGCTAGCCGCCCGAGCGGAAGCTCGCGCTGATCTTTTAGCAGTCGAAGCTAAATTAGAAGCCGAGGCAACGTACGATGATGTCAAACAAGAACTGAACGAGGTTGGACAAGACTTACAAACAGCGTATTCCAACGCTTCAGCTGAAGCACAGGCTGAGTACCAAGAAATGAAAGTAGAACTGGCTTCACTTGAAGAGAGTTTGCGTGATGGTACTGGTGACGCTCTAGAGGTATTAGCTGGTCTGACATTAATGTTAGAGACTGACGTTCGAACTGACGAGCAATAAACAAAGGTTACTTTATACGACTTAACTTCAATAACTATGAGTACACTCGATGATTACATCAACAAATGGGAAGCAATGTTAGAAAAATATGATGCAAAAGCTGAGCGACTAGATGCAGAAGCTCGTTTACGGTATCAAGATTGGCGGCAAAATATGGGAGCGCAATTCCAAGCCGTTGGCGACTGGACAGAAGCAGCTTGGAAAGAGTTTGCAGCTGACGTAGAACAGAAGTGGTACGAAGCTGGGCTGGAAGAATCTGATGATAAAACCTCATAACGAGAGAGTGACGTTGCATATTTTCCCAAAACCCCCCCCAAGACTGATGTCTTGGGGGGGGTTGTTATATTAGGTGCAAGTTTTGTAATAGCCGTTTGCTATACTGCACTTATGTCAAAGGAAGCTATAATTGGTGAAACGGTAACTTTTACAAAAGAAATGTTACTGCACGCTGAAGGTGGTCACGACTGGTGGCATATTTACCGGGTGTGGCAGAGTGCTAAGGAAATTGCTCGTAAAGAGGGTGGGGTAGATATGATGATTGTCGAGTTGGGTGCATTATTGCACGATATCGCGGACTTTAAATTTCACGACGGAGATGAAGAGGTGGGGCCACAAACGGCGCGAGCCCACCTTCTTTCTCTCGGTGTGGACACCATTACCGTAGAGCAAGTAGAGAACATTGTACATCATGTATCTTTTAAAGGTTCATTAGAGGGACAACAATGGATGTCACCCGAGTTGGCAGTCGTACAAGACGCCGACCGACTCGATGCGTTAGGTGCCATCGGTATTGCGCGTACATTTAATTACGGTGGTCATAAAGGGAGAGCTATGTATGATCCCGCCATCAAACCAAATCTAGCCATGAGTAAAGCTGAGTATAAAAATAGTAACGCTCCGACTATTAATCATTTTTATGAAAAACTACTGCTTCTGAAAGATAGAATGAATACTGCTACTGGTAGAGCGATAGCTAAGGAGCGTCATGTGTTTATGGAGCAGTACCTAGAACAATTTTACGCTGAGTGGGAGGGCGAGAGGTAGGAGGTTTTGGTAGTTTTCTAAAGTAGAAGCCCAGTTCTTATTATAGGAACGATATATTGCAGCAGAAGGCCCGTGCGTGGCACGGGCCTTAAACGTGGGAACGAAGGTGCTTGGCTATTAAGCCGAGCGTTTCTCCAGTCTGGTCAGACATCGGTAAGTCGTGTCCACCACCAACTTCAAGCAACGTCCCTTCTACTCGATCGGCGACTTCGCGAACTCGCGAGGGGAGGGTGATGGTGTCTTCAGCGGCACTGACCACCAACACATTTTTCAACTTCTTGCCGACCGCAACTTGGCCACAAGCTGCTTCCAGTAAGGACGATAGTGACTCTGGTCGATCTGGCCACGAGGCAATCATTTGACGAAGGGCGGCAAACGGATTGCTCGCCAACTGCACCATTTCTAGGTAGTCAAAACTGTTTGGATTACCACCAATCATACCTGGACACACGAGGGCAGTACCGCGCACTAAGCCCTTAGGGGCTATTTGTGCTGCAGTGTAGGCAATCAGTGCCCCTAACGAGTGGCCGCATAGCAGTACGGGTGATTTAGCGGCCGTAAGTTCGTTGACGATTGTTTCTGCTCGAGATTGTATGTTGCCAACTATATCAACAGCAGATCCTACCAAGTGCGCTTTATGTTGCGTTCGATGGTTTGGCCAGAGATAGTCTGGATTTTTGAAAGCTCCCCCAATCAGTGCCAAGGGGAGACGACGTTTCTTACGCATAACGCTCTCCTATTTACTGAGTGGGATGAGGGTACTAGTCTATCCTTAATAATGCTACACCCACCGTAGGTGTCAATCAAAGCTATTGCATAGCTTAAGCAGAATACGCACTAGGTAATGTAAATATTTTTATCAATGTATAGTATTTTTTAGCAGTCAAATAGCTTGGTTGTAAATGATATACTTTGAATATGAAGAAACTGTTTGATTATATTGCGAAAACTTTTTAACCCTTAATGCCCTTTTTGTTATCACAGTCTCGTTAAGTTCTCATATATTTAGATGTAAGGTTGATATTATGTACGGTGGATCTTCGTGTCGTATAGAAGTGCCGTTACTGACAGATTTATTGACACATGCACAGGCGGTTCTTGACTTGTTTATTCTATTGTCAATTTTTACTCTCGGTTTACCTATATTTGTTTATTTAGCGTTATTTAGTATCGCTGTTTGGTGGTTAACATATAGGCAGGAAACAACGAATTTCAAATATTTTATACTTTTACCATTACTGTTCCCTCTGGTTACTTTTTTAGTTCATGTAGTTTTATATTAAAACTATGATAAATAAAAGTATCCAGGATGTGTTGGTCCTCTAATAAAGAGAAAAAAGTAACCGTAAGGTAGTTATCAATGAAGCGCGTACGTAAGGTGCGTTCAACCACCAGTCACTACGCTGTATGCGCAGACTGATGCTCTCCGTTTGACGAGCGTGGTGCCGCGGGAGCAATTCTGCGGCACTTTTTACATCACGCAGTCTGAAGCAATGTTCTGATAACAGAGTGTTTAGACTTTTTTCGGAGGGCTCGCTGTTCTTCTGTAAGTGTATGTACAAGGTCTTTTGTGACGAGATTATCTGAGATGTAGAGTATTGCCGCCGACGAAACGTCGAAGTGCTTTGCAACCGCAAAAACAGTCGCAACTTCTAAATCAACACAAAAATATCCAGATTCTGACCACAAGTCTACATCTTCTCGTGTTTCTGCTAACATCGCTTGGATAGAGATCATTTTTCCTTCAGCGGTATTTAGGTTGATATTGTTCGCTAGCGTTTTTCGAAGGTCTGGGTCAGAGTTGTGTATTGAAGCGCCATCACGCACATACATTCGAGTACAGCTTTCATCAGCATCGCTTGAAATTGGGAGAAAGATATCTCCGATTGAAAGTGACTTATGAAGTGCGCCACAGCTGCCACCATGTAGAATCGTGTTTGCTCCAAGGAGGCAAGCGATGTGGACGATCTCGCTTGTAATTGCTCCTCCGTACGTGACACAAAACCATACTCTTTTAGGGCCAATTTTGTAGCTTTTCACATCTTGAAAAAAACCAAGAAATGCATCTTCCAGAATAGCATCTGGATAGAGTATTTGGACTTCATATTCAAGGATTTTCTCAGTGGATTGCTTTGGATGACCACCATATGTAATGAGTGTATCGACAGTGTAGTCATTGTCCACTTGGAGAACCTCTTGAATTGTATCTGCAGTCATTTCTTTATACATTGGTGTATCTTATCACTGCATTGCAACCTAGACTCTTGCAAGGTTGAATATTTCTTGGATATAAATACGCACTACACTATTAAGCAGGTACAGTCGATTGTGAATTTTTTAACTACGGAGGGCCGGCTCAGTTAAAGTCGGTCACGAATCACTAACTATATTTGTTTGTCTTTGATTCCAAATCTACAAAGTGTTCTCGACTCCGACTCAGCTGCGGCACAGCCACATGCTTCCGTCTTTGACCTAATTTTCAAGGAGTTCACGACTATGAAAATGGAAATGCTCTGGTGGTGCAATTCCCGCCCGTGAGTGAAACTATTCACTCACTCATCTCCACAAACAAAAAACCACCCTAGCGGGTGGAGTTTTGTAATTGTGGAGAGGGCGGGAGTTGTCCTGACGGTCACAAATTCGCTTACGCTCACAAGTGCCGCGGGACACAGCTCGCTCGTTTTCTTTATAGGAATGAAAGAAAACATCACTCCGCTGTTCAACTCCCGACGAAAGTAAAGCAGTTTGCTTTCTCCATCTCAATTAGCAAAGTTAAAAACCAGCAAAAGCTGGTTTTTAACTTCACTATGTGGAGATGGCGGGAGTTGAACCCGCGTCCGAAGTGGGGTGTGGGTGTGCGTCTACAGTGCATAGTCACTCTTTTGGGTTTAAAGTAACGTACTTAAAAAAGTAACCAAACGTACGTAACTCGAGTTGTGACATTCTCGTACCAACGCTACAACGGGGCGTTGGTGCCAAGTCTCATGGCTATTCTACTCCACTCATCGTATGAGACCTCAGATGAGCGAGCATCACTCCGGCGCGCGTAAAGTTACGCAACTGCGGGAGCGAATCCAAATGCTTTCGCAAATGGACTTGGTACGCTTTTGTCTGCACGTACGAAATGAATACATTTTTGCGGAGGTGTATTCAACTCCGGCACTGCACACACCCAACACGACCACTCGTCGATGCCTGGCATCCCCCGTCTAGGGCGTAGTCGTTAGGCCGCAGACGGGGAGTGAGGTGTGCTCAGTTAATATGTGACCAAAATAAATAAAGAGGAACCTAGAGGCGCGAACGCCTCTAGGGGTCTTAGGGTTCAGGATAGGGATCAAATCCCAAAAGGGCTGGGTCGTTGAGCGGTTCAGCTTGCCGTTTGCGGCGAGCGGCTCGTTCGTCTGCTTCACGCCTGGACTGTTCGACCGGGCGTAGTATATCGCGCGGTGAACCGGCACCGTACACGGTGCCATAGCCAATGGGTTTTTCTTCCATATCTTTACCTCCTCTAGAGTTGGTTTTTCAAAAGACGATCAATATCGCGTTTGGTTGCCCGGGCTTTCAAGGCCTCTCGTTTGTCGACCTTCTTTTTTCCGCGAGCTAACGCAATGGCGAGTTTGATAAAGCGACCAGCATTATACCACTTAATTGGCACTATCGTCAATCCCACCTGCTCGCTCTCGCGCTCGAGTTTACGAAGCTGTTTTTGAGAGAGCAGTAGCTTACGCGGCCGCTCAGGGTCGTAGCTCGTGGGGGTGTTAGGCACTTGGTAGGGGCTGATGCTGGCACCAACTAAGAAAGCTTCGCCACCGCGCACCACCACATGCGCTCCAGCTAAAGAGCCTTTGCCGGTACGGATTGCCTTTACCTCGTGCCCGTAGAGGGCTACACCAGCCTCGAACTCTTCGAGGAGGGTAAAGTTATGCCGAGCTTTTTTGTTTTGGATATATGTAGTCATAGAAATATATGAATAGTGGTACTATACCGTATTTTTAGAGAGAGGCTATTTTGTTTCATTATAGCCGAAACCCCAGTTCGCGTTTAGTGGTCGCAGTAGAATGGTGTCGCCAAATAGACGAACACTCCAGTATATTGGTTGTTGGAAAAGTCTACCGACAAAGCCTTCAGCTTGGATGGCTTGTTTAAATGCTTGGTCAGCAGTTAGTCGTTCCATTGCACTACCACCGTACCAGTAGGCAATGTCGTGTTGCAAGCAAGCTTGTCGAAATGAGGTGCCGAGTATTTGGTCGGGGAAAAGGGTACAGCCATCAAAGCGAAAAGGTTGTGGTGGAGTGGGTTTGTCATTTGTTTGACCGTATTGGTATGCATCACGTAATTCAGTAACAGTAGGAACAGGAATCTGCATTCTTTCCAATACAACACCAAATGAAAAAATGGTCACGATACCGATTATAAAGTAGCTTACGTACAAGCGGTTCATGTCTTAATTGTAGCGCATCATTCGTAATTCGTGGGTTTTTCTGTATAATGGCAGCCATATGTCATCTAAGAAAAAACGACAGCAAAATCAACCTCATACAGAAGAAAAAACGAATCAAACACCCGTTAAACCAGAAGATAACACAACGGAGAAAGGTAATGAACGCGCTATTCCACCAGCTGATACCAAGACCGAAGATTCTGGTAAAGAGAGTGAATCAAACATTGAACAGAAGCAGACGCGCAAGCAAGGATCAAAACAACCGTTGCCACCAATGAAGCAACGTATGAGCAAGATGGGAGTCGGACCAGGTAATTTCTGGAATAATATGTTGACTACCGTATTAGCTTTGGTGCTAATGGTAGCGGTTTTTTCATACTTTACCGAAGGGCAAGATGAGCCAGAAGAAATTACTGTTTCTGATGTGGTCTCACAGGTAAAGGCTGGTGAGGTGGCCCAGATTATCGTTCGGGGCAATAAACTTGAAGTCACCTATACCGACGAAACTCGCACCGTAGGTGAGGCACGACGGGAGGGTGATGCCTCAATCAGCGAGTCGTTACGTAACTTTGGCGTTACCCCGGAAGAGCTAGAGCCAGTGAAGCTTGATGTACAGCGTGAGACTGGCTTTGGTTACTGGGCTGGACAGTTGGCTCCGTTCCTTTTCCCAATTCTGTTTCTAGGAATCATTATCTGGTTCTTTATGCGTTCGATGAAAGGAACCGGAATGCAAGCTTTAAACTTTGGAAACAGTAAGGCTCGAATGATTGATCCAAACGATAAAAGTAAAAAAGTTACCTTTAAGGATGTGGCTGGAGCTAAAGAAGCCAAACAAGAGCTAGAAGAAATTGTTGATTTTCTAAAGTACCCAAAGAAGTTTCTTGATATCGGGGCTGAGATTCCTAAAGGGGTAATGATGATGGGGTCACCCGGTACTGGTAAGACCTTGTTAGCACGAGCTGTGGCTGGTGAGGCAGGTGTACCATTTTTCTCCATCTCTGGTAGTGAGTTTGTGGAGATGTTTGTCGGGGTGGGGGCGTCTCGAGTGCGCGATCTCTTCCAATTGGCTAAGAAGTCAGCACCAGCAATTATCTTTATTGATGAAATTGATGCGGTGGGACGAGTGCGTGGTACCGGTGTTGGGGGCGGTAATGATGAACGTGAACAAACTCTAAACCAAATCTTGGTAGAGATGGACGGGTTTGAACCGAGCCAGAAAGTCATTATTATGGCAGCGACTAACCGACCGGATGTCTTAGACCCAGCGCTCTTACGTCCAGGACGATTTGATCGTCGGGTAACAATCGACCTACCAGACCGAGACGATCGAGAGCGTATTTTGATTGTTCATGCAAAAAAGAAGCCACTGCAAGAGGATGTGAACTTAAGTATTATTGCGCAACGTACCCCCGGATTATCCGGCGCTGATTTACAGTCGTTGATGAATGAAGCTGCAATTTTAGCAGCACGAGAAAATCGTAAAAAGGTTGGTCAGTTTGACTTAATCCGTTCAATTGAAAAGGTTATGTTAGGGCCAGAGCGAAAGAGCCATATTTTATCTAAGCGTGAGCGTAAGGTAACGGCATACCACGAAGCTGGGCACGCACTCGTAGCTTCCGTGTTGCCGTACACTGATCCTGTACAAAAAATCTCTATCATTTCTCGTGGTCGAGCGGCTGGGTATACCTTAAAATTGCCAGATCAAGATCGACGGATGCAAACTCGCAACGAATTCTTGGATGATATCGCGATGACGTTAGGGGGGTACGTAACTGAAGAGATGGTCTTTAACGACCTCACGACTGGTCCAAGTAATGATTTGCAGGTAATTGCCAAGATGGCTCGTAATATGGTGACAAAATACGGCATGAGCGATGTGCTTGGTCCAGTTGCTTGGGAAGGAACCGGTACCCGTATGATTAGCGGTGAGATGAGTGAAAGCCGTGGGTATTCTTCTGAGCGAGCGAAAGCAATTGACGATGAGGTAAGTCGTATCGTTAGTGAAGCGAAAGTAAAAGCAAAAGATATTCTAGAAAAATACCGCGAAGCTCTAGATGCAATAGCGTTACGTTTGATGGAGGTAGAAACATTAGAGCGTGAAGAGTATGAAGCGATTCTTAAGCAACAAAACGTTACTATTCAAGATGCTTATGGAGAGGATAAAGCTAACGCTGCTGCAGCCGACCCCACCAAAGCGTCTACCGAAGACGCTACTACCTAAAGGTAATTAAAGTAAAGGTAAAAACCCAGTAGTACTATGTGGTACTACTGGGTTTTTTTGTAAGCAATCCCTCCAGTCTTTGTAGTTAACGTAGGACTACAAGCTTTTTGGCAGGTCACTATGACTAAGTCATTTCATCATGGCAGTATCAGGTGTCGTGATGATGGGTGGCGTGTGTGTAGAAATAATGAACGTATTTATACGTTTGTCCGCCCGGTTGGACTCGAACCAACGACCACGAAGGTATAAGCTTCGCGCTACTACCAACTGAGCTACGGGCGGTTATTCACGAAAAAAGTGAATGTGCCAACTATACCGTGAAATGAAGCTCGGCTCAAATGGCAATTTACTCCATGTGCAAAGTTTCTCCAAGTCTTGTGACTCGTTCGTGAATGAGTGGAAAGTCACGAGCTAAATCAGGATGGTGAGCTACTAAATCATACGCTTCATTTCGAGCCGCTTCAACTAATCGTAGATTTCGAATCGCCTCCATACCAAGGTCAGAGAGACCAGATTGCTTGCCCCCATAAAGTTCACCGGTACCGCGAAATTGTAGGTCGTGCTCGGCTAGAGCAAAGCCGTTTTCGGCCGTCGCTAAGGCCTGCAAGCGGTCGCGAGTTTTATCGCTCTTGCTATCGGTTACTACAAAACAGTAGGGTTGATACGTGCCGCGAATTACTCGTCCTCGTAGTTGATGTAGTTGTGCTAAGCCGAACCGCTCAGCTCCTTCAATAATAATGTTGGTAGCGTTCGGTACGTTAACACCCACCTCAATTACTGAAGTGGCTACCAGTACATCAATCTCGTGCGCTGCAAATTGATGCATAATCTTCGCTTTATCAGCCGGAGTCATTTTACCGTGGAGTGAGGCTACTCGGTATTCGGGAAATACTTTTTGTTGTAGCCGCTTGGTCTCGGCAATAACACTTTTCATATTGAGGCTCGACTGAACATCAGGGTCAGGTTCGTCAATGCGAGGACAGATTACATAGGCTTGCCTGCCGGTAGATAATTCTTGCCGTACGTGATCGTACATTGGTTTCGATTGGCCAGGGCCAACGACAGTTGTCTTAACCGGTTTACGGCCAGCCGGCATTTGGTCTAGTAGGGTGATGTCTAAATCACCATAGATAGTGAGCGCTAAGGTGCGCGGAATCGGGGTGGCGGTCATAGATAAAAGATGGGGCATACGCGCATCTTTTTTTGCCAACTTCTTGCGTTGGTTGGTACCAAAACGGTGTTGTTCGTCAATAATTACGTACGCAAGGTGTTTGAACTCGACTGATTTGTAGATTAGTGAGTGGGTACCAATTAAAATTGGTATCTCACCATTTTTAACCCATTTTAATAGCTGGGTCTTAGATATTTTAGTTGGTTTCGTAGGGTCGGTCTTGGAAGGAAATTTCATACAGCCTGAGCCGGTAATAAGACCAACTTGGATGGGGAGATGAGCAAAGTATTCAATAAAACTCTCAAAATGTTGGGTAGCTAAAATTTCGGTTGGTGCCATGTACGCTACTTGTAGGTTACCAAAATCAAGTTTGGCCTTGGCTCCCTCAGGGGGTCGAGAAGTAGCAACGGCGTAGGCGGTAGTGGCGGCAACTGCGGTTTTACCGCTCCCTACATCACCTTCCAGTAAACGACTCATGGCATGGTGACCATTAAAGTCTTTCATAATCTCTTTAATCGCGCGGTTTTGGCTACTGGTTAAGGTGAATGGAAAGCGCTCGGTAAAAGCTTTAGTGTGAGTGGCTGTGGTTTTGAACTGGTAGGTCGTGGCAGCGTTCGCAGCTGCTCGGTTTTGGGCATTTTGGATTTGAATATAAAATACTTCTTCAAAGGCAAACCGCTTTCGGGCTGCTTCGGCATCAGAAATACGTTTAGGATTGTGAATAAATACCAAGGCTGAAGCTAGTCCAGGGAGTTTGTATTTATTTAAGATTGTCTCTGGGATGGGGTCGTGTAGTCGGGTTAGAGCATCGCGGTTAATACATTTCAGTACCGTATGGTACAGCCACTTACTGGTTACTCCTTTGGTTTCGCGGTAGACAGGGTAGAGCGTTTCATCGGTATTAGCTTGTTGGTTAAAAATAGAATCGTGCCGGTCAATCGGTAGCGCATCAAGAGGTTCTACTTCTGGGTTAGAGAGATAGAGTTTACCTTCGCTACCAGCAACCTTACCCACCAACTTTACGTACATACCATCACTATACATTTTGGCCATATACGGTTGGTTAAACCACATTACTTTAATCTTGGCAGAACCGTCTTCAACCATACCTTCAGCGATAGGTACTTTACTTTTCCAGGCCTTTCGAGTTTTTAGTTTAGAAAGTTGACCATACACAATTGCTTCTTGGCCTTTTTCTAAGCCAGCCACTGACTGTACTTGAGAAATATCTTCGTACCGTACTGGGAGGTGATAGAGTAAATCTAAAACAGTGTGGATTTGTAATCGACCCAAAGCTTTTTTATGAGTAGTATCAATACGAAAGTGCTCAGAAAGGGGGTCGTGTAGCTGCATATACTTAATAGTACCAAAGAACAAGACCGAAGCGAATATAGTTGACTTTTATACAAAACGTGTTACTATAAAAAAAGACTACTGATCGTCACTAACAACACTAAGCCAAAAAGGAGTTACCCCATGGCTACTTACGAAGCTGGCACCCTCAAGGGCACCATCAAGGCGTTCATCAGCGATGAGCGCGGCGAATTCGGTTTCATTCTGCCGGACGACGGCGGTGCGGATGTTTTCGTCCATGCCACCACTATCTGGGAATATAATATCAAGATCACTCCGCAGCCGGGCGATCGTATCGAGGTCGCCTACTTCACGGTCGAACGTGGACCCAACCAACAAGGGCGGCGTGCCACAGCGGTGACTGCCTACGAGGTGGTCGAGCCGACGGCGGAGAATCGCCTGGGAAAACTCAAGTGGTTCAAAGCGGAAAAAGGTTTTGGTTTCATCGCTCCTGACGACGGCGGATCGGATGTCTTTATTCACCGGTCCGTTATCGAACGGATTCTCGGCTCCTCGGCTGAAGCTCCGGTCGGTGCCACGCTCGAGTTCAAGACGGGTCCCGATCGCCAAGGGCGTACCAACGTGACCTGGTTTCAGGTGACGGAGGATGTGGTCGAACCCAAGTCAAAGAAGAAAAAGCCGACGCACAAGCATCGGCACTCGGACCAGACTTCGGTCCCGGCGCAGTAACACAATACGTTCTTTCATGCATTTTGCAGCGGGCATACTTTTATGCCCGCTGTTTTCTTTTGTCAGGTTGATGCTTTTCTCGTATACTAGGACAACTCATTAACCCAATTGTTCATTTATTCTCTATGTCAGCTTCATCACCTCGTTCTACTCCCAAGAAAAAGTCGAGTCCAAAGAAAGTAGCTAAAACAAGCAAAAATACTAGTGTTCGTTCGGCTGTCCCACGTAAACGAGTGGCTAAAAAGGACTACAATAAACTGGCGTTGTCTTTACATAAGAAATTAAAAGGTAAGTTATCGGTGGTGAGTAAAGGCACGCTCGATACACTCGACGATTGGAGTACCATGTATACTCCCGGAGTTGGTGCAGTAGCGACTCATCTTTATAAAACACCAAGCGACGCTCGGGTATACACCATCAAGCGTAATAGTGTGGCGGTAGTGAGTGATGGATCAGCGGTATTGGGTCTCGGGAATATCGGCCCACTGGGAGCATTGCCCGTCATGGAAGGGAAGGCAGCTATTTTTCAAACAATGGCCGGAGTGGATGCGTGGCCGATTGTACTCGATACTCAAGATGTCGACGAAATTGTGGCAGCAGTGAAAGCTATTGCGCCTGGGTTTGGTGGTATCAATCTAGAAGATATTGCAGCACCTCGATGTTTTGAAATTGAAGCTCGCCTCCGCGCGGAACTAGATATTCCAGTTATGCACGATGACCAGCACGGTACGGCGATTGTGGTGTTAGCAGGATTAATTAACGCCACAAAAGTAGTCGAGAAACGTTTGGAGAAATTGCGAGTCGTGGTTGTAGGTGCTGGTGCGGCTGGGTATGCGGTAACGCAGTTATTGCGAGCAGCCGGAGTGCAGGAAATTATCGTGACCGATAGCCTCGGGTCAATCTACAGCGCACGTCCAGGACTGTCTGGCTACAAAAAGGAGCTAGCGGCCATGACTAATCAAAACCAACTAAATGGTGATGTTCTGACCGCGGTCGAGGGGGCTGATGCAATTATTGGTGTCTCGGGGCCGGGTACGATTGCTCCAGCACACATTGAGTCTATGGCACCGCAGCCAATTGTATTTGCGTTGGCGAATCCAATTCCGGAAATAATGCCTGAAGATGCTTTGCGAGCCGGTGTAGCAGTGGTAGCGACAGGTCGAAGTGATTACCCTAATCAAGTGAATAATGCGTTAGTATTCCCAGGTATCTTCCGTGGTGCCCTTGATCGTGGTGTACGTGATATCACTGAGGATATGAAATTAGCTGCAGCTCAAAAATTAGCTCGGTTAGTCAAAAAACCAACTGCAGAAATGATTATTCCTTCAGTGCAAGATCCAAGTGTGGCCAAAGCCATCGCCGCTGCTGTCAAACAGGTTTAGGTTCACTTTTCTACCGCCTGCGGATATGGTACGCTAGCGCTGTAGCTGAGGCATAATAACGTTCTCACAAAAATATAAAACGGAGGGTTGGCTGAGTGGATAAAAGGTGCTCTGCAGTACGTTTTATCCGGTCAACGAACGAACGTGAGTTGATGGCTCGTTGTAAGCACGCAGAGTGCGAACCGAGCCAAGGTGGAAACCAAATTGAACGCTTGCTATCACAACAACGTTCTTAAAAAGTTACATATTGGAGGGTTGGCTGAGTGGATGAAAAGCAAATTACTTTGCTTTTCATCCGGTCTGTGAACATCGTGAGCAGATCACTCGTTACGAGATGTTAATTGAGTAGAGGGAAGGAGGAAACGGACACGAACGCTCATAAAACCAGAGCGTTCTTACAAAAATATAAAACGGAGGGTTGGCTGAGTGGTCGAAAGCGCTTCACTGCTAACGAAGTAGGGGTTTATAGCCCCTCAAGGGTTCGAATCCCTTACCCTCCGCAGAAACGGACTTCGTCAGAAGTCAGAGCAGAACCAACCCGCGCCGTAGGCGCGGAGGAAGCAGAAGAAGCCAGAAA
>Ga0136558_1000813_pt1 | contig 16698 bp, 18 predicted proteins | sample AntRauTorckE6833_FD_101391 | JGI IMG/M metagenome (GOLD analysis project Ga0136558, IMG submission 101391) | Saline lake microbial communities from Rauer Islands, Antarctica - Metagenome Torckler E6 #833 | ecosystem: Environmental > Aquatic > Non-marine Saline and Alkaline > Saline | place...
TACATATCCGCCCATAGCTCAGCTGGTAGAGCAGTCGCCTCTTAAGCGAACGGTCGTAGGTTCGAGTCCTACTGGGCGGACACGGAGGTGCCTAAAAACAATGAACGATAGTGAATATGTTTTTAGTGCATTCCGAGTGGAACGAGGAGCAAGTCCTACTGGAAAATTACTTCAAAATTAAATATGCGCGGGTGGTGAAATTGGTAGAATAGTGCGAAGCACGTATTCCAGCTTAATCAAACAGGTATATAGTTATTTCAAAATTGAAAATTGCGCGGGTGGTGAAATTGGTAGTATAGTGCGAAGCACGTATTCCAGCTTAATCAAACAAGTATATAGTTACTTCAAAATTGAAAATTGCGCGGGTGGTGAAATTGGTAGACACGCCAGTCTTAGGAACTGGTGCCTTACGGCATGGAGGTTCAAGTCCTCTCCCGCGCACTAGATCAAAAAACCTTAAGGTTCTTCCTTAAGGTTTTTTGTATCTCTATGTCTGCGAGGACTTGAACGGCGGAAGTCTTCGTCCGGGGGACGAAATAGACTGAGCCGTGTCACGCGGCACTTCATATTTTATAAGTGGAGCGAAATAAAATATGTTAGTGACCGTCAAGACAAGTCCTCTCCCGCGCACTACAAGAGCACTTCTGTTTTGATAAATCAAAACAAGTCGCACATAAAACAAAGAAGTTGGCTCTGCAAGAGTCGACTTTTTTGTTTTAGGAGCAGGAAGGACTTGAAAGACGGAGCACACGAAGTTCTGAGCTTGGCGAGGAAGTGCGAGTCGGGGTCGAGAAAATTTGCTTTTCAAATTATTCGTGACCAAGTCCTCTCCCGCGCACAGTGTTTATTTCTAAAAAGGACCTTTAAAGAAACAACCTGTATAGGCTGTTTCTTGTTAGGACATAATCCTTGACTTTTTCTAATATGTGTGCTATTTTTATACCGAATTCCGGGATGTTCCCGAACTGTTCTTCACAACAAACACACAAAAGGAGTGCTCTCTTATGCTACACACGAAAGACGATCAGAAAAAAGAGGTTGAAGAAAGAATGAAAAGAGCTTACAGTAAGCTCTCTATCACAACCACGGTTATTTATGGCTTTTTCCTGTTTATCAGCATCTGGCTCTTTGCTTTCAGGATTCCCCTGGGACCCTTAGGTTCACTGCCTTTGTCAATCCTCCCCATCAGCGGAGCTCTCGCCTTTACGCTCGCAAGCTTGCGAGTCGTTGGTCCAGACAAACTTGCAACCCTCCTCTTCTTCGGCGACCCAGCCAAAGAAGTTGGTTCCGGTTTAAGTTTTGTTCCCTTTGGTATTTCGGATCTTCAAATCGATACCAAAAACTTCATTCAGTTGGTGTTTGGAACACCCACTGAAGGCAAGAATAGTCAGCTTTCAGACATCAAAGATGTTACGGGCTCAGACCTCTATGAAGTACGAGAACCTCTACGTATCACTGCTCATGGACCCAGAGGTGCCTACTATGGCGAGAAGCCTGATGTTACTGACGATGAAACCTGGGAAAAGCAAAAAAAGGAGTGGCAAAAGATAGACGATTCAGATGCTCTAGGTCAGAAAATAACGATTGACCCATTGCTGATCGCGCGCTTCCGAATCACTCATCACCCAACATTCATATCGAATATTGGTTCAGTGAGAAAGGTGAATCGTCAGATTATCGACACCTCAGAAACTGCTTTGCAGGCGTTCATTGGTCGTCGTACTATCGCTCACACACAAAGATCTATGGATCAAGTGAACGATCATCTCACTGAACGAGTCGAATGGCTCGTTGGTGAACCAGATGTTGTTGCTCCCACAGGAAGCAGGAGTACCGCTACAAAAGGCTGGTGGGGTATCGATGTCGAATCGGTGCAACTCAAATCTTTTGGACTTCCCGAAAGGGTTAACAAGGCTATTGCCGATGCTGTTCAAGAAGTGAGCAAAAAGGAAGGTGCTTTTCAGAAAGCAGAAGCTTCTAAGAGGACAAAAATCCGTGAAGGAGAAGGTGCTGCAAAGGCACAAGAGCTATTACTTTTTGCACAAGCGAAAGGTTATGCGAAGATTGCTAAGTCTCTTGAAACAGAAGAAGGCAAGCTTGCTGCACAGCTTGAAGCAATGCAAAAAGCACTTTCGACTGGAGATAATAAACTGTTTCTGGCCGGAGGTCAGTTTTCTGACATTCTCGAGTCTCTCGCAGGAGTTCTTCCTAAGAAAATTGTGTGAATTTGTTATTTGTATCCCAACAGCCAAACCACTCGGTTTGGCTGTTTTTTATTTGACAAAATACTTTATTTGTAATATAATGTACAACAGAACAACGTGTTCATAAACAAAAAAACAACCTTATCGAAAGGAAGGTGCTTCGTGGAAAAAATTACAGAGTTCTTCAGAAAAATCGGACAAATGATAAGTTGGGCTTTATTGCTCATCGTATCAGTTACCACTTTTCTCCTCAACAGAACAAAGAGTCTTTGCTCTCTATGCTGGAGTAAAAGCAAAAAAAGTAGGAGTTTCATCTGGAGAAAGGTGTGCTTGGCCTGGAGTTATGCATATCGTAATGCTAAACAAAGACTTGCTGTAGTGGCAATCCTTACAGCATTCGTAGTCTGCGGAGTAGTTCTGCTTATTCTCCATGGAGGAGAGGCAAAAACTTCTTCTAATGGCGAGTCTTCCATACTTCCCTTCGTGATTATCTCACTCATGGCAGTAGCAATCGGTTTTTGGGTCTACAAAGCCAGAAATCAAAACAGTTCTGAATCAACTAATGATGAGACTGTTCCACGGACGACGACTCTAGGTATTAAGACAGAGTGGATCGACAATGCTCGTGGTCCTGCAGGAGTACTTCTTTTGTACTCTATTATCATTGGGATTGCTCATCTTATTTGTTGGTTTGCTTGGACAGACACTTGGGATTTTTGGCGAAGTCAGGCGGGACTATTCTGGTCCTTCAATCTGTTCCTAGTATTAGCAATTTTCTGGGGATTCCAAAGGTTTGCAGGTGCAAAGTTGGTGTCGGCTATTTTCGTGGCTTTCACTTTCGTGGCGCTAGTTTCAGCCTTACCAGAAAGAGAAGTTAAGGAAGAATCTTCAGCCAGCATTGTATCAACTTACGTTGAGGCAGAAGTTGGCACGTGGGAAGAACTTCCTTCAATGATGGCACCAGTTGGTCAATTTGTTCCAGTCCCAACACCGCAAGGTGAAGAGATTCGAAATGAACCACAAGGGGCTGTGTGGATTCTACCACCGGGTAGAGACAAGAAAGCTTTCTTGTATCATCCTGGTGACCCGTGGCCACATCTTGGAGTCATCTATGGACCCATCTCTTACATGTCAGCAGAATCTGCTGACATAGAGATACGGCGCTGGGTAAAACGCTAAAAGTCGCATCATGCGCAAGGCAAGATCATATGATCTTGCCTTTTTTCATATCAAAAAACGCCCCGAAGGGCGTTTTTTAGAAACCGTAGATTCCATCTACTGGTATTCCGAATGTCTGTAAGACAATCCGTATAATACCAAACGCAGAAATCATAATGAATATCCCAATCAGTCCCCATAGTATCTTTCGTTTTCCCTTTTCTCTACCTTCGTCTGTCTCGCTGGTTGCTATAAACTGGACCAAACCCCAAACAAATACTGTTGTTGCAATTGCAAACATCAATAATATTGTTGGGTTTACTATTGCAGCATTAACTCTGCCCAGAAACTGTGTGATATCCATCTAATTAAGAATTAATTAGGTGATTGTGGAATATCGATAGTTGTCTCAGTAACACCGAAGAGATCTTGCAAGAATGCAACGATTCCCCATACAGATGCCATGATGAAGAGTGCGATAATTCCCCAGATCATAATTCGCTTTCCAGACTCCTTTGCTTCTTCGTTTCCAGCAGCAAAGATATATTTTGCCAATCCCCAGAGGAAGAACAAAAGTGCAAGAGCAAATACGATTGGAATAAGCAGGTTGACTAATTCACCAATACTTTCAATGAACTCCTCAACGTTTCCTAGGTCTGAATTTCCTTGCGCAAACGCCAACATTGGTGTAAGAGCAAACAGAGAAAAACCTGTAAGTACTTTTTTCATTTATCTAAATAACATTATTTATAATTACTAAACGACCTTTTTATAGGTTACACAATACATTTTACTACACTTCAACAACAATTGAAATACAGCTGTGGACAAGTGGTGCTTTTTAAGCAGAACGAGGTCCGCCTGGACCGGGAATGTCAGACGGATCATCAACTCCCCTTTCTATCGGCACATTGGGATCTTGAACCCCAAACGTAGTCTGCAGAAACTGCACAATACCCCAAATAGAGAACGTAACAAAAAGTACGATAATCCCCCAGAACATCAGCCTCTTGGCGTCTTCAAGCTTCTTCTCGTTGCCAGCATTAAAAATAAATATAGTAAGTCCCCATAAAAAAGCAAGTAACGCTAGGGCAAAGAGAACACCGGTTGCAGTTGCAATAAGACCTCCGACACTCGTAATGAGTTCTTGTATATTTTCTGCCTGAGCTTGAGCGTATATAGGATTAAACATAGATATTTAGTTTTCTGGTAAAAAAGGAATAACAAAAGTTCCGTCCCCAAAAATATCTGTTACGAAGAAATTTACTATGCCCCAAAAAGAAACCATTACAAAAAGAATAATAACCCCCCAAAACATTCTCTTCTTTGCGATTCGCACAGACTCTTCGCTTCCCTGCGCAAAAAGAAACAAGATACCTCCCCACACAAAGAGAAATAATCCTAAACTTATGAGCACTGGCAGAAGAAGCGACAGTAAACCTGTAAAGATAGCAACTACCTGAGAGTAGTCTTCTGGAGCTTGAGCAAGGACTGAGATTGGATCAAAAAACATATTTAATAGGCATTAGTTACATCCGAGACCTTCCGGTGCACTACCAGATTCATACAGGGCACACACGGTCTCCTTAATAACATTGGCAATCACCCATGAGCCAAGCAAAATAACAGCACCGATAACAGCATACGTGATAGCTCGCTTTGCATTCGTGATCTTAGTCTCGTTGCCTTGCGCAGTGACAAACAGAAAACCTGCGTAGATAACCATTACCACCACAACAACAGCGCCAATCGGTAGAATGATATCATTGGTAATTTTTAGCAAAAGATCGCTTAAATTTTCTATACCACTTCCAAAAGGGTTAGGAAATGTTTTACCGGGAATTGCGGTTTGAGCAAATGCAAAAATCGGTAAGAATAAAAAAATAGAGAGTACGCATCCAAAAAGATTTTTCATAATTTTATTATAACGATTTATCCCAACAAACTAAAGCCCTGCTGAAATAATACACTCGTAATAGTATTCACAATAAGCCAAGCGGCAAGCACGAAGAAGAACCCGATACCCACATTAAGTAATACTCCTTTTGCTTTTGATACCTGACTTGCATTTGCACCTGCAGTCAAAATCAGAAACCCTGCATAAATAAAACCAATGACAGCAAGTAGGATTCCGAAGCCGACCAGAAAATTGACGACGTTTATCCCTAACTGAATAAAATCATTCCACCCACAGTCAGCACCACTACAAGACGTTGGCACAATACCCTGAGCGTACACAAGCGCACCAGACCCTCGAAAGAACATAAATGAAAAGAAATTAATCATATTTAAAAACTAACATTACTCAATAACGCCTGTAATCGTGAACTTGCTCGAGAAAGGGCACCTGAGATACTCTCTCGTCCAGAGGTGACATCTTCAATCATTATCTGGAATATTTCTTCAGTCTGACTATCTCCAGGGTCGAACCATGCTCGTGACCACAAAGCTGAATCATAGAAAATTGCAAAAAAAGGATCTGAGGGTTTTTCTGAAAGCAAATCTCTCCTTACGGGTGGTAGTCCGGTAATCTGAGAGGCTCCATTAAGAGAACTTTGACTCGTAAGTGTACTTATCAATCTAAAAGCTCCCGCAACATCACGAGATGCTTTTGGAATGCTGAGGCCAGCCATATTGGCGAAAGTAATAACTTCTGCTCCCCCACGAGATTGCGGCAGCACGGCAGCATCAAAATTAAGATTTGGATTTTTTGTGTTGATGAGTCCAACCTCAGAAGCAAGACCAAAGTATGTTGCCAAGTCACCTGAAATGAAGTAATCCTGAGAATTTGGCAGTGATCGATTCCATGAGTAAAAATTATTTACTGGATTTGAAAATTCTGTATAAAAATTCACAGCGGCTTCTGCTGGAATTATCGGCTGGTTAAATCTTTCTAATAAGGAACTTTTTATTTTGTCCTCTGATCGGCTTGTAATGGGACTACCTGCCTGCATAATAAGGGCACTAAGGATTTCTTTCGCATTTGTGACATTTTGGTATCCACCAAAAGCTATGGCAGATTGTGTGATGTTGAAAGCAGGATCCTTCTTGACCATCTGCTGTGTGAGGTTAAAGAATTCATCCCAAAATTGCGGCGGTGTTGCAATTCCAGCATTTGAAAACATCGTTCGGTTCCAATACATAACCAACGGATCCAAAATAAAAGGGACCGCTAAGATACCTTCCTCCGAAAGAAAGAGTTCTCCTCCCTCTATGAAGGTGTTTTGAAAATTTCGTTGTGAATAAGACTCGTACGGTATAGGAAATATTTTGTCCCTTTGTCTGATAAGTGATGTGTGCGGAATCATAACAACATCTGGAGATTCTCCCCTAGCAAGAGCTTCAACAAAATCACGATCAAAAGTTGTTGGATCAACCTGAGTATACTTTGTAACATTCAATGAGGGGTCCTCAGAAACACCTGCAGATTCTAGAATACTATTGAAGGTGGGCTCTGTCATAAAACCCCACACCGTAAGGTTGGAAATTGGACCTGAATTACCATCTCCTCTGAAGAGAGCAAAAAATGCAACACCGATAATGATGAAAGCGGCAAAGACCCCTGTAACAACGAGCTGAAATGGACTCATTCCTTTCATAAATCTTTCTGTAAAATTAATCCATAATGGTGGTCACCGGCGTCAAACCGCGATGTTTCTTTAAAACCTTGCTCTTTGAATAAAGCAATCACATCTTCTGCTGACACCACGGCATCTGGTTGTGGCCCAAGCCCCCCAAAAGAGTCCTGCCAGTCTACAACAGCGACCTTTCCAGTTGGTCTCGTAATACGGGCAACTTCTTCAATGGCAGCTTTTTTATCTTCAAGCTGAAAGAGGAGATTTGCCACAACAGACACATCAACAGCATTGTCAGACAAACCTGCACCTCCTTTTTTCTCGACATCTCCCCAGACAATCTCAACAATACCAACGCCAGCTTGTGCAGCAGCTTCTTTTGTTCTTGCAAGTAAATCTTTTTGAACATCAATAGCGTACACACGTCCGTCATGCCCAACGGCTTTTGCTAGCGCAATTGTATATTCACCACTTCCGGATCCAACATCAGCAATAGTCATTCCCGACGTAACACCGAGCGCATCAACCACCTTCTTTGGGTTTGAAAACATGTTTATAGTATATCACTCAAGCAACAACACACCTCTTAAAAATTGTGGATACAAAAACACCGACATAATGTCGGTGTTTAAAGCTTAAAAACAAATCATTGAAGCCAGAGCATCCCCTGAACGAAGCTTCATAACTCGTACTCCCTGGGTTTGTCTTCCGAGTGATGGGATTTCTTTTATCTCAACTCGAATTACCTGACTCTTCTTAGACATAGCAACAAGCTCTTCCTGGTCAATAAGAATCCGCGCACCCACGATATCTCCTGTCTTTTCAGATATTTTCGCAGTTTTGATACCACTTCCTCCTCGATTCTGAATCTTATATTCACTAATAGGTGTTGCTTTCCCGTATCCCTTATCACCCATCACCAATAAACGTGCTGTTTTTTCTGATTCTTTTGGTATAACTCCCGTACCGACAACCATGTCACCCTTACCAAGCTTAATTCCTCGAACGCCAGCAGCCGATCGGCCCATTTTTCGGACATCTTTGGTTGCAAAACGGATTGACTGTCCTTTCTTGGTCACGATAACAGCTGTATCTTCTTTTTCTACAAAACGCGCTGACACCAACGTATCTTCCTTGGCAAGCTTAATAGCAATAATGCCGTTTCGACGCACATCATGGAAACTCTCTGCAGCCACTTTCTTTGTTGTTCCATCGCTCGTCACCATCAATACAGATACGTTATCTAGCTTCTTGTCTTTTGTCATTGGAAGAATAGATGTCACGTGTTCGTCTGATTCAAGAGATAAGAAGTTCATGATTGATTTTCCTCGCGTTGCTCGTTTTCCTTCTGGTAAGTCGTACATCTTTACTTGATACACCTTTCCTTTATCTGTGAAGAACAAGATATCAGAGTGAGTGCTTGCAACAAGGAGGTCTGTTACAAAATCCTCATCTTTAGTATTTAAATCAACGACACCCACGCCACCACGTTTTTGTTGCTTAAATTCAGTAGGACTCGTTCGCTTTATGTATCCTCCAGAAGTCATAACAAGAGCGTTTTCTTCATCAGGAATGAGATCTTCTACAGAGATATTTTTTACACCACCAGCAATCACCTTTGTTCGTCTGTCTTCTCCATATACCTCTGAAATCTTTTGCATATCGTCCTTGATAATCTCTCGAATCTTAGCGGCACTTTTCAAAATACCTTCAAGTTCTTTAATAAGAGCTTGCACGGCCTTAAGATCATCTTCAATTTTCTTTCGCTCAAGACCAGCAAGTTTCTGCAATCGCATTTCAAGAATGGCGGTAGTTTGAATTTCAGAAAACTTAAACTTCTTCATCAAGTTCACATGCGCAGTTGGCGCATCTTTTGCAGCCTTGATGATTTTAATAATCTCATCAATGTGATCCAGCGCCTTCTTCAGACCCAGGAGGATATGCTCTTTGTCTTTTGCTTTCTGGAGGTCATGTGCCGTACGACGCTTAATGACATCTGTTCGGAATGACACAAATGCCTCCAGCATTCCTTTTAGATTAATTGTCTGAGGCACACCATCAAGCAAAGCAACCATGTTGAAATGGAACTTTTCTTCAAGCTGTGTGTGTTTATAGAGAGCGTTAAGTACCTTCTGAGGATGTGCATTACCCTTGAGATCGATTACCACACGGATATCTTTTGTCGATTCGTCTCGGATATCTCGAATTCCTTCAAGCTTTTTGTTGCGAACTAAATCTGCAATCTTCACAATCAAATCTGCTTTGTTCACACGATACGGAATAGAACTGATAACAACAGAGTGATTCCCTTTCTCTACTTCGACGATTTCTGCGACACCTCGTGTTACCACACCACCTCTACCTGTGGCATATGCATGATGAATGTCTTTTTTATTAAAAATGATTCCCCCTGTTGGAAAATCTGGACCTTTTACAAACTGCAACAAATCTTCGGTTGTAGCCTCTTCGTTATCGACAAGATGTATTGTCGCTTCGATAATTTCTCGAAGGTTGTGGGGCGGAATGTTGGTGGCCATACCAACGGCGATACCTAGCGTCCCGTTAACCAAAAGGTTTGGATAGGCAGCCGGTAAAACGATGGGCTCCCTTCGTGTGCCGTCATAGTTTGGACGAAAATCCACGGTGCTTTTTTCGATATCTCGAAGCAGTTCTGTAGAAACTTTAGAAAGTTTTGCCTCCGTATAACGCATCGCAGCAGCATTATCACCATCGATGTTTCCGAAGTTTCCTTGTCCGTGCACAAGTGGAGCACGCATTTTGAAATCTTGTGCCATTTGTACAAGGGAGTCGTATACAGCAGCATCACCATGCGGGTGATAATTACCAAGCACTTCACCGACAACAGTCGCTGACTTTCGAAATTTTGCTCCAGCAGTGAGACCCAGAGAGTTCATAGCAAAAAGAATTCTGCGGTGCACGGGCTTCAGACCATCTCGCACATCAGGAAGCGCACGCGACATAATCACCGACATGGCATAGTCGATGTACGAATCTTTCATCTCGTCTACAATGTTTCTTGGAACGATTGTAACGCGAGGTTCTTCCTTGTTTTCCTCCTTTTTCTTACTAGAGTCTTCTTTTTTCCGTGCCATAGATAAGGGCTATTTTAGCATAAACAGGTCGCGTGTGCACGAGCACTTACCACCCAAACACACCAAGCGCTTGCCTGATTACTGAATCAATAGGGCCTTCTACTTGAGCAGTCTGAGCTGTCTCACTAGAACCGACGAGCATCGTTGAAAGCCACACAAGAGCAATAATCGAGGTCAGGACAAAAGCACTTGCAAAAGCTACGCGCTGTCGTTCATGCGACGGTTTTTGCTTCAATCTTTCTATTGTTTTTCTCATCTTATTTTTGAGGTTTTAATGTGACTACTTCTCCAGATTTACCAACGAGATCTTTTTTCTTCAACGTTAGCTTGTCAACAGGCTTCTTTCCTCCATTACCAAGCTCATCAATAAATTTCTTAAGCATTGCTTGATCATGCACCATAGGAATTACAATCCGCGGTTCGATACGGGCAGAGAGTTTCGAAGCCTCAGAAGCTGACAACACTCCCTTATCGCCAACCGGCAAGAAGAGGATATCAATTTCATCAAGTTCTTCTTTAGCAGCATCTGGTAGTTCTATAGTGTCGATAGCTCCAAGAAAACATAACTTCATGCCTTCAAGTTCCACAAAATACACAGTGTTGATGAGTTTTTCTCCTCCATGATGTGATACGCTCGCAAAACCCTTAATAAAGACCTCTTTTACTTCGTATTCTCCTGCTCCACCAACAACAAAAGGTTCTTTGTCGCCATGTGCATTCTGATCCACTCCATTGAAATCTGGGTGATTAGCTGACACCAGTGCAACATCTGCGCCAAAGCGAGATTCTTTTTCTTTTGATTGCTTAGAAATCGGATCAAACGACAATGTCGTATCCCCAAACGACACCTTAAACGACTGCTTTCCGTAGTATGTGATAATCATATGAGAGGAGTATAGCAAATGAGAAGTCTGTTGACGAGATACTAAAACAGGAATAGGATGCTCTTTAGATTGAACTTCTTGCCTGGCGCTGCTTTTCGAAGCGCGTCACAACGCCGCCACCCAAGACCTCGGAGCTCTTGGGTGGCCATTTAAACACCGCGACTCTTTCCTTTTGGGAAAGGCGTGCAGGCCAGCAACACCGTTGCGGTGTACCAGGACCTCGTAGGTCCTGGTTTTTTTATATTATTTTCTGCTATACTATATACAGCTTCGTACAATACAGTCTTTTCTCCTCCGCATCGCAGCTCCTCCAAAGGTGGAGCTGCGGTGTTTTCTTTTTGTACATATAGTGTATAGTATCGCTTACATCCCTTTGGAGGGATTTTATTATTACTAGAGTAACGGGTTACATTCATCTTGAGTAAAGATTCAAGCCAATCCACGCCGCAAGTGCATGGTCATTGATTTTGAATCATGTTAGTACGCCGGAAGATGAACCCCGCTACAAATAAACAAAATACTATGGAAACAGTTTCTATAGACCATAAAGCGTCAGACGCTAAGGTCAGTGAAGAAGCAATAACTTCAATGGAGTCTGAGAACACTCCTCATGTAGACGTTCTCGCATCTATCGCCACACCTCCATCTGTTGGAGACATGGTAGAAGGTCCCATCGTTGCTATCGACAAAGGTGCAGTCTACGTCGACATGGCTCCGTTTGGTACTGGAATCATTTACGGACGAGAGTTCATCAACTCTCGAGATATTATTAAAAAGGTCAACATTGGAGACGATGTGACAGCAACTGTCGTTGATATCGACGGTCTTAAGGGGTACGTAGAGCTCTCACTTCGAGAAGCTCGACAAGCACTTGTCTGGGGAGAAGCTGAAAAAGCTATCGCCGAAAAGCTCGTACTTGAACTACCTGTTGTGGATGCAAACAAAGGAGGACTTATCCTTTCATGGCAAGGTATCCAAGGATTCCTTCCTGCATCTCAACTCAAGACTGAACACTATCCACGTGTTCCAGATGGAGATAAAGACAAGATCTTTGAAGAGCTAAAGAAGCTCATCGGGACCAAACTCTCTGTGACTATCATCACAGCTGATCCAAAAGAAGGAAAACTTATCTTCTCAGAACGTGACCCACAAGAAAAAGACAAGGGAGAAATCGTTCAGAAGTACTCACTCGGAGACGAGATCGAAGGAGAAGTAACAGGCGTTGTAGACTTCGGTGTCTTTGTGAAAATCGAAGACGGACTCGAGGGACTCGTACACATTTCAGAAATGGACTGGTCACTTGTTGAAGATCCAAAAGCAATGTTCAAGCCTGGAGAGAAAATCAAAGTCAAGATTATTGAAATCAAAGAAGGAAAGATCTCACTCTCAATCAAAGCCCTTAAGCAAAACCCATGGGTTGAAGCTGAAAAGAAATACAAAAAGGGACAAAAGGTTGAAGGAGTTATCATCAAGTACAACAAGCATGGTGCCCTTGCCTCAATCGAGGAAGGAATCGCAGGTTTGGTTCACATCTCAGAGTTTGAAAATGAAGACAAGCTTCGAGAAACACTTGAGCTCGGAAAAAGCTACAGCTTTGTCGTGACACTCTTTGACTCAAAGGAGCAACGAATGGCACTGTCTTGGAAAGAAGCAAATGCTAGCTAGTGATTAGTTGTTAGGCGTTAGGCTTTAGGAATGCCACAAAACCCGTAGCAACAATAAGCTCTTGAATTAACTCTAGAGTTAATTCAGTACTAAAAAACCACCCAAGAGGGTGGTTTTTTAGTACTGAACAACCCTAGTGTCGTTTACTATTTAATTTAATAGATCCCAAAACAAGATCTCCACTTTCTTGAACGCTTTCTAATATTGCCGCCATAAGAGACTCTATTTCAATATTACTATTCAAAGTCCTTGAACCCCAAACATGACCGAGGACATCTTCTTGAGAAGTAAGAGATTGGTGAGAGTACATTGACTTAAATCGATACAAATAATTATATACCCACTCCAGACTCTTAGCCTCTTCTTTTTTAATGGTCTTTTCTATACCCTTTGCACTATCGTAGGCCTTACAAACCTCTATAACCTTATCGAGGTTGTTGCATATTCTTTCAAACTCCACATCACTCTTATATCTATCTTCTAAAAAATCCATGTCTCCCTGATTTTTATCCACCCTACCTTTCATGCCCTTTGCTGATAAAACATGGCGATCATCTTCGATATCAAAATGAAATTTACCCTTGGACTCAAGATCCATTAAAGAATTCAACAGCTTATTTCTTATTTTACTTTCGTGGTACTTAAGAGCATCAAATCTTTTCTGCAGACCACTCTTATCAAGATCGTGGAGAAGATACCTCATATACATTGTATCTTCTAAAATAGACCTCAAAAGTGTATATAAGGGTGCTTTGAGGCCAGAACCCTCATCTCTTTCGTGAGCCTCCAAAAGCAAAACAAGATCCTGTGATTTGTAAACAATATTGCCAGCAAAGATAACCCATAGATACGAGGCTACATCCATTTTACTTGGCTGGCCAAAATGCGTTTTCACAAACAAAAGTTTTTTCTTAATGTCCCTTCTTTTTTCTGCAATAATTTTTATATAATCTTGCTCCTTTTCCGACATAAAGCACTAAAAATTTTTAGTTAAAATGATTCATCGCGTGCACGCGCCCATTTACAACAAAATCTTCGAGTGCTTCAACAGCTTTCTTCTTCATTTTCTTAAGCTTTTCTTCTTCTCTTTTATTAAAAGTACCAAGGACAAAATCCACAACCTTCTTCTCACCTTTTGGTTTTCTGAGTTTTCCTGTCGGTGTACTTGGAGAAATACCAATGCGCATTCGCGAGAACTCTTTAGTTCCTAAAGACCGAGCTACCGACTCAACACCCTTGTGTCCACCAGAGCCACGGTTAAAAACAATCTTCATTGTCCCAAGTGTCATATCTATCTCATCATAGACCACTACCAAATCCTGCGCTTTCTTTTTGCTAGTCACAAGCTTCTTAACGCTAACTCCAGATTTATTCATAAAAGTTTCAGGAAGCAGAAGTGTTGCTTTCTTTTTTCCGATTTTTCCGGTTGATACCAAACCATTCATTTTCTTTTCAAATTCCCAATCAGAAAAATCATATTTCTTTCGAAACTTTTCAAGAATCATGCGCCCGACATTATGTCGTGATGATTCATACTCTTCTCCTGGATTTCCTAAACCTACGATAAACATACACAATATTTTAGCATAATTTGTCTAAAACCACTTTTTCTTGTACAATACGTCAATCATGAAACGCGTTATTAAGGAGATTATTCAATTCACCCTTATTGCCGTGCTTATCGTCCTTCCTTTCAGGCTCTTTATTGCACAACCGTTTGTGGTAAATGGTGAGTCCATGTTCCCTACTTTCCACAATGGCGACTACCTCATTGTCGACCAGCTCTCATATCACTTTAAAACACCTGACCGCGGATCTGTGGTAATCTTCCGATATCCGTATGAGCCAAGCAAGTTCTTCATAAAAAGAATCATTGGCCTCCCAGGAGAAACGGTAGCCATCAATCAGGGAATCGTGACTATCACAAACGCTGAGTATCCAGAAGGTCTCACGCTCGACAATTCATACGTAACCGAGGAAAGCCCTGATAACCTTACTATCACTCTGACAGACACTGAATACTTTGTTATGGGAGATAATCGCTCAGGAAGCTCAGACTCTCGTGCTTGGGGACCGCTTGATGAAGAGTTCCTTATCGGACGACCGCTTGTACAACTACTACCAGTAACAGACCTCGGAGTATTCCCAGGAGATTTCACAGAATAATAAGAACTTAATTATGGTAAGAAAAAAAGACCGCGTTGATTTAGATCACCAAAAAGAACACGACAAAGCAGCAGAGATTGCAGAATATTACGGCATCACTCCTATTGAGACACCGGCAATAAACCCCGAGGTTGAAAAGAAGATCAAAGCTCTCAAAGAAGTCCCAAGCCCTTGCAAATTCCCCTCAAAGAGTGAGGAGGTGCTTGCAACCTCTCACAGCACAGAGAAAGCGACGCTCATTAATTCATTCACGGCAGAATGGGCCCATCTTCCCAAACCTCTTTCTGTATTTTATGAACTACCATTCAAAGGATCTGGATCAAAAAAGATTCCTAAGACAGCTTGTTACGGTATCGATATTATTGGCTCAAGTCAGTCAGTAGCAGACGCTATTCTTATTCAAACAAGTAAGGCAATCCTCGAAGATGCTGGCTACAAAAAGCTCACATTCGAAGTGAACTGTATTGGCGAAAGAGACGCTACAGCTCGGTTTGAGAAAGAACTTACTTCATATTTCAGAAAGAACATCAGTTCGCTGTCTCCAGAAGAGCAGAAAATTTTCAAAGCTGATGTCTTCCATCTTCTTACCTGTCCAAAAAAGAGCAAAACGCTTGAAGAACTCGTGAGCGAAGCACCGCAGGCCATGAATTTCCTCTCAGAAGCTGGTCGAGTTCACTTCAAACAACTCCTTGAGCACCTAGAAGAACTTGGTATTGATTATCAAATCAATGGACACCTTCTTGAGAACAAGAATTACTCAAGTCACACGAACTTTGCTATCAAAGACGACAAAGGGAAGATGCTTGCTATTGGTTCTCGATATAACGGCCTTGGCCGAAAGATTGGTTTCAGACGAGATCTACCTGCTGTGGGTATCCGAATCTGCTTCAAAGAACTCAAAGCTCGAAAGAAAACAAAAGCACATCAGTTCCCGCAAAAATGTTTTTACTTCATGCAGCTTGGAGCAGAAGCAAAACTAAAAAGTCTTAAAGTTATCGAAGAACTCCGAAAGAAAAAGATTCCTGTATGCCACTCACTTACACGAGACAAGGCATCTGGCCAGCTAAGTAGTGCGGACAACCTCAAAATGCCCTACATTCTCATCATGGGAAAAAAAGAAGCTCATGAAGGGACTGTTGCTGTGCGAGAAAGTACCACCCGAAGTCAGAAAATTGTACCTGTTGGAAACCTCACTAAAGAACTTACAAAAATACAAAAAGCTATCGGAAGGAAGAAAAAGAAGTAGCCTGTTGACAAAGAAACATATCGGCGTATATTCATATTCAGAATAGGGTTATGTATGGATGCACACGGACGGCTCCGAAAGTCACGTGATCGATAGATCACACACAACAAGTACACCCACCTAACCCCCGGAAGCTCGGAGTCTGTCAGGCAACTGACAGCTCCGGGTTTTTTATTTGACGAAAATAAAAAAGTTGTATATTGATTGAGCTGTGAGGTTTTTACTCGGTTTTTCCAAGAGGAAAAGTCTTGATGTAACAATGATTCTCACCGACACAGCCTGGTACTCGATACGAGAAAAGCTACTGCAGAGCGAAGTACCGTACTGTACCAACAACCAAAGGAGAATCAGAAGTAGACACTTGGAAAATTTTTATCCCTCCTCTTACCTGAGAAGGAGAAATAAGCAGTCCAATGTGGCTCACCCACGAGGTTATACCCTGTTTGCCGACATCTTCAGCGGCAAACAGGGTTTTTTATTACCCCAGGCAAGGATTGCACTATTTTCACGCTGTGGTAAAGTTCTATCTTATATGGCAATCGTAAACGCAGAAGTAACAAAGAAACCAAATGAGAACAGTCAGAGCCTGATTCGACGTTTTACTCGTCGAGTACAAGGAACTGGTCTCGTTCGACGTGTCCGATCAAACCGTTACGCTGACCGAAACAAGTCTGCATACGTAGTAAA